>Ga0315289_10000032_pt1 | contig 220440 bp, 159 predicted proteins | sample YL17G11_40_MG_FD_203452 | JGI IMG/M metagenome (GOLD analysis project Ga0315289, IMG submission 203452) | Sediment microbial communities from Yellowstone Lake, YNP, Wyoming, USA - YL17G11_40 | ecosystem: Environmental > Aquatic > Freshwater > Lake > Sediment | place: USA: Wyoming | collected... | reverse complement strand
GGGCCGCCGAAGGCCCCTGGAACCCTCCGCCAGCGCCAGATGAGCCGGATCGTGTCACCCGTCCGCTCATCCGGGACCTGTCAACACGTCGTACGACCGAATCGCGGCAGGTTTTGCAGGTAGCTCTCCCGTCACCGTTTCTGGTAGAGACAGCGCCAGGGGAGCGATTGTTCCTCGGGGTCACAGGTCGGGGGGGTCTGTACGGCGAAGAGGCGCCCGGTTGGTTGGGGCGATCGCAGAGGGAGACGCTGATGGTTCGCATCCTGCCGAGCGCCGTGGTGCTTGCCCTGCTGGGTGCCCATTTCGCAGGAGCCGAGACCAACATGAACATCCTCCGCCAGGCGAAGGTCTTCGCCATCTGCCAGCCCGGGAGCACCGAGGACGACGTGCGCGCACTCCGAGACATGGGTGTGGATGTGGTCGTGCGCGGAGTACACGGGGTGTGGGCCCAGTCGCCGGAGCAGGGCCGCCAGGGCCAGGGGTCCAAGGCGGCGCTGATGGCGCTGTCGCGCGACCTGGGGCTGTGCTTCGTGACGATGATCACTTCGGCGGCCATCTACCAGAAGGACGTGCCCGCCGGGAAGTACGACGCCTGGGTGACCCGCGACGCGCTCAACCGCGCGATCCCCGTGGGGAACTGGCACCAGGGCTGCCTGAACAACCCGGAGTACCGGGAGTACGTGAAGAGCATCGCGCGGGCGGTGATCGATGGCGGGGCCGACGGCATCCACTACGATGAGTCGTACGGCAAGTACTTCTGGATGAAACCGCTGCCCTGCTTCTGCGACCATTGCTGCGAGCAGTTCCGGGAGTACCTGAGGACCAAGCACAGCGGGGGGGTTCAGAAGGCGCGGTTCGGGATCGAGGACATCGGCGGCTTCAACTACCGCAAGTACCTGGCCGCGAGGGGCCTGGGTGAACGCCCGTGGGACAGCCCCCTACATGACGAGTGGTGGCTGTTCCAGCTCGACGCCACGATCCGGTATGAGAAGGAGATCGTCGAGGACTCGAAGGCGTACGCCGCGAGCAAGTACGGACGCGAGCTCGTCACCAATGCCAACCAGTACCACATCGCGACGCTCTGCCCGGTCATCGCCGCGGAGTCCACGATCTACGACAACGTGAACGTTGGCACGGGGTGGCAGATCGAGTACCGCAGCGAGGCGCCGGAGCGGTCGCGCCTGAGGCTGCCACCGGGCATCTCGTTCGTGCCGATGTACCGCATGGCGCACGCCCTCACGCCCGACAAGCGAGTCAGCATGTTCCTTGACATCCAGGAGCCGCCCGCGCACTTCTCGGCGCTGCCGCCGGACCAGCAAGGGAAGCTCCTGGAGTGGCTGTGTGCCGAGGCCTATGCGGCGCACTGCTACCAGGCGCTGCACTATCGGTTCAGCCTGTGGGAGGGCCCGCGGGAGGAGCTGAAGCGGATCGGGCAGTTCTTCGCTCAGCACCACGACCGGTACTACGCCCACACCCAGCCGGAGGCGCAGATTGGCGTGCTGTACTCGTTCGCCTCGTACACCTGGGACATGTACCCGATGTACTGGACGGGCAAGGGGCGCGCTCACTGCCGCGAGTACTACGGTATCTGCCAGGCGCTCATCGACGCGAACCTGCAGTTCGACACGGTGTTCCTGGGGGACGGGCGGCTCTTCCCCGAGGAGCAACCGAAGCGGTTGCGCGACTTCGACATCCTCATCGCGCCGTCCATGTACGCGCTGACCGACCGGAACCTCGCCGCGCTGGCCGACTACGTGGGCACGGGAGGGAAGCTGGTGCGGTCGGGCCCGCTGGGCATCGTGGACGAGGAGAAGCGGCCTCGCACCATGCTGCCGCCAGGGCTCGGCAGTGGCGACCCGGGCATATACGAGCTGCGGGGCGACTATGAGGCCTACCTGGGCACGAAGGAGCCCGGGGCGCTGGTGGACCTGGCCGAACTCCTCGTGGGCAAGCTGGGTGAGATCCCCACGGTGGCCTCGCGGGACCTCGAGGCGAACCTGCAGCTTCACATCCGCCGGTGCCCGACCCGGGATGCGCTGCTGATCGATGTGATCAACCGCGACTTCGAGCTGGGACGCGGGTTCCGTCCGGCCGGCGAGACCGACATCCTGCTGACGCTCCCAGGCGACTACGGGATGAAGGGCAAGACGGTGCGGGCGCTCACGCCGGACCGTGGCGTCCCCGAGGGGCAGGTTGACTGGGTGCCAGTGACCTTCAGCCTGAGGCAGCCGATCCGGCCCGGGATGCCAGGCCCGATGACGATCGGCAAACGAGCGACGGTGAAGCTCCACCTGCCCAAGGTGGATGTCTACACCCTGGTGGTGATCGAGTGACGCTGCTCGCAATGCTCTTCACGGCCACCGTCGCCGCGCCGGGTGCGCCGCTGGTCGCCAGCCTGTCGGGCGAGAGATGGCGCCTGGACATCCACGCTGAGCGTGGCACCTTCGACTTCCTCGTGCAGCCCAAGGGTGAGACGGGCTACGTGAGTGTGATGCGGGCGCAGGGCGAGGCGGCGTGGTACGGCTACAACGAGCCGGCCGGCGAGCGGCGGACGTGCGACGTGAAGCCGGCGGCGTTCAGCCGACAGGGCAACTCGGGTCCGGTGACCGTGCGGTGTGTGCTCGACAGGGAGAATGGCGTCACGCACGAGGCGGTCTACTACCCGCTGAGCGACGGAGTGCTAGTGGTCAGCCGGTTCTCGGCCAAGACCTTGCCGCGCGAGGCGAGCATCATCCGCGCAGCGCCGAAGCTGGATGTCAACATCAGCCTGTTGACCGACTACGCCTTCGCAGGCTCCGACGAGCGGACGCATACGGGGGCGATTGCCGAGCTCGGGGCGCGGGCGACCTACGCGGGGGGCGGCGCGTGGGGACCGGGCGGCGACCAGACGCCTGCGCTCGGCGGAGACTATCCATACATGCTGCTCTTCGACCCGCAGAAGGCGGTGTCGCTCGGGATCGTGTTCCCGTTCTACCAGGCTGCCTGGCGGAACGTCCGCAGCTTCCTGCAGCTCTGGACCGGCGATTGCAACTTCTGGTACACCGGCTGGCTGCCGCCGGACGCGCTGCGGGGCGAGCGGATCTTCGTGCTGTACACGAGGCAGTCGGACAGCCCCGAGGCGATCCGTGCCGATGCCGAGCGCCTCTGCCGGGAGGCCACCGACCGGATCGCGCGGGGAACCATCGAGGCGCCGACGGTGAGAGCGATGCTCGGGGCGCGGCAGCAGTTCGACCACGAATGGCCGGCCCTCTGGCAGCAGGCGGCCGCGGCCCAGCCGACCCGGCCAGTGTGGGTGGCACTGCTGATGCTGCGGTCGGCGAAGGAGTGTGTGGAGCGGGAGCCGGTCACGGCCCGGCAACTCCTCGACCGCGCGAAGCAGGCCCTGGGCGAGGAGGGCAGCTGAGCGGCACTCCACCTGTCGTCTGGCGGCCCTCACCCTCAGCGGCGCTGCCACGCCCTGGCGACCATGGCGGCGAGGCCATCGAAGCTCGCGCCGCGGCCGACGACAGCGGGCACTGGGCTCGCCGGCTTGTCCATCCGGCCGCCAAGCAGTCCCGCGTGCGCGCAGGCGGACAGCTCAGTCCGGTACGTCCCAGACCCGGATGGTCTTGTCCCATCCCCCCGAGACCACGCGCCGCCCGTCCGGCGAGATGTCCACCGCCTGGACGCGGTCGGTGTGGCCGGTCAGGATGCGGGTGCAGACGCCCGCCTCCAGGTCCCAGAGCAGGGCCTTGTGGTCGGCGTCGGCGGAGACCGCCCGATGACCGTCGGGCGTGGCGGCGACCGCGTTCACTCCCTTCGTATGACCCTCCAGCACCTTCAGGCAGTTTCCCTTCTCGGCGTCCCAGAGACGCAGCGTGCAGTCAATGCTCCCGGTGAGGGCCGCGCGACCGTCCCTCAGGAAGACGACCGAGTTGACGTTGTTCTCGTGCCCTCGCAACACCTGCAGGCAGGTGCCGGTCGCGACATCCCACACACGCGCGGTGTTGTCGGTGCTGCCCGATACAGCCAGGCGGCCGTCGGGCGTCAGTGCCACGGTGTGCACGGCGTACCCCCCATGCCCCGAGAGCCGACGGATGCAAGCCTTCGTCGCCAGGTCCCACACGTCAAGGTGCCAGAGCCCTCCGCGCACGGCGAGGCTGCCGTCCCCACTGATCGCCGTGCAGTAGCCCGACGTCGTCTGGTCCAGGACCTCGGGCGCGCCACCACGCTCGAAATCCCACAGGAGGAACGGGCCGACCGCCCCTCCCTCCGCCAGGGCCCGCCGCCCGTCCTTGGTCACGCTCCGGGCAATCCCGGCGTTGGGGAATGTCCGTACGCACTCGCCTGTCCTTAGGTCCCAGACGCGTATGGTGTCATCATGGCCCCCGGACACCAGGTGCCGGCTGTCCCCGAGCAGCGCCACGGTGGCGACGAGATCAGTGTGACCCACTAGCGTCGCGGTGCAGGCCAGCTCCGGCGCCCGTGCGGCCTGCGGCACACGCGGCGGAGGCGGCGGGGCCGCGGTAAGGATGCTGAGCGGCGCTGTCGCACCCGGGGTCACCGGGGGCGGCGCAGCCTCGGCGGTCGCGGCAGCCTCCGGCGGAGCGGCTTCCGCCTCCGGCTCGGGGGCCTCCACCGCCCTGGGCGTCTGCGCCTCTTCCGCGCTCGGCCGAGTCGACCGGCTCTGCCGCATCCGGTCGATCTGCTGCTTGAGGCCCCGCAGGATCTCGTCCCGCGCGTGGGCCCAGTCTCGTTGGCTCACCGTGAAGTCGACCAGGGGCGTCGGACGGCCCGGCAGCATCTGTCGGGAGGCGATGAACTCGATCCCCTCCCACAGGCACGGCTCGAGCAGGATGGGAACCACCAGGAGCCCTTGTTGCTCGGTTCGCGCCCTGATCCGCGGCAGCTCGACGGTCTCAATGAACGGGGAGTTCAGGAACGCCTGGCTGACCAGAAGGAGTGCGACCTCCGCCCGGTCGATCTCGGTCTCGATCCGCCGGCGGAACTCGTCACCCGCCCCCAAGCCCCTGCGGTCCCACCAGAACTTCACTCCCAGCCTGCGCAGCGAGTCCGCCAGCCACGGCACCAGGCACGTCGTCGCCGACTCCACGTCGAACCACCGGCTATCCTGGTGGCTGTAGCTCACGAACACCCGGATGGGCTGACCCCCTGACACCGTTGCACCTCCTTGGGCCGTTGGTCCTGCCTCGCTCGGGGCGCCTGACACCGAACCACCACGCGCAACACCTGACCCGCGACACGCCGTCAGCCCTTGGTGAGCATCGCCGCGAAGTAGCCGGCGCCGAAGCCATTGTCGATGTTGACGACGACGACCCCCGAAGCGCAGCTGTTCAACATGCCGAGTAACGCGGCCAGGCCGTCGAAGCTGGCGCCATAGCCGACGCTCGTCGGCACGGCGATCACCGGCTTGTCTACCAGGCCGCCGACCACGCTGGCCAGCGCACCCTCCATCCCCGCGACCACGATCAGCACGCGCGCGTGCTCCAGCTTCTCCTGATGGGCGAAGAGACGGTGGATGCCCGCGACCCCGACGTCGTAGAGGCGCTCGGCCGAGCAACCAGCGGCCTCGATGGTGACAACTGCTTCCTCGGCGACGGGGATGTCCGCGGTGCCGGCGCTGATGACGAGCACCGTGCCTCGGCTGGCCGGGTCGGGCTCGGGCGTGCCGACCTGGATGATGCGCGCCTGCTCGTAGTAGACGGCGTCGGGCACTTCCTGACGCACGAACGCGTAGAGGTCGGGGGTGGCGCGGGTAGCGAGGACGACCTTGGCGCGGGCGCGGATGGCACGGACGATCTTTGCCACATGCTCGGGGGCCTTCCCCTGGCAGTAGATGACCTCAGGGAAGCCCTTGCGTAGCGCGCGGTGGTGATCGACCTTGGCGAAGCCCAAGTCCTCGAAGGGCAGCAGACGGAGCCAGCGGACGGCCTCCTCGACGGTAGTGTCGCCGCGACGGACGTCCTCGAGGAGTTGCTGGAGCGCTTGGCGTTCCATGTGGGCCCCGATGGGTGCCATGAATGGCGCCCCTACACAGATCGGGCGCAATGCAAGGCGCCCCTACAGAGGCAGGCTGACGCGGCGGTTCTCGCGCGAGGAGAGGGCGGCGGCCTCGGCGATCTCGACGTTGCGGACGCCCTCCTCGCCGGGGATGGTCGGGGGGGTGTCGTTCAGGATGCACTCGACAAACTCACGCATCTCGCGGCGGACGCCGGGCTCCGTCTCCAGCTCCGCCGAATCCACTAACACCTCGTCGCCCTGTTCCTTCTTGTAGCGCAGCTCGGTTGGCCAGGGCCGACAGAGAATGGTGCCCTTGGTGCAGAAGACCCTCACATCGTAGACGCCGGTGAAGGAGCAGTGCCCGGACAGGAGCTGGCCGCTGCCGGTCCCGAACTCGATGAGGAGCATGGCGAGGTCCTCGTAGTCGATCTCCGGCGCAACGTAGTGCCCGAGGTGCGCGGTGACGGCTTGGGCCTCGCCCATGATCTGGCGCATGTAGTCGATCTCGTGGGCGGAGATCTCGAACAACGGGCCGCCGCAGGTCTCGCGCTTCAGCCGCCAGCCGGCATCGTAGTGGCCGCCGGTCCAGCCGCCGCCGATGCGGGTGGTCTGCATGCCGAAGGGCTCGCCCAAGTCGCCGCTGTCCACGAGCCGCTTCACATGGGGGAAGGGCGCGATGTAGCGCAGCACCTGGCCGATCATGAGCTTGACGCCGTGCTCGGCCGCGGCCTGGACCATGGCCTTCGCGTCGGCCGTGGTGAGCGCCATCGGCTTCTCGCAGAAGATGTGCTTCCCGTGGGCCGCGGCCTCGACGGCGATGTTGCGGTGCAGGAAGTTGGGGGCGGCGATCACGACGGCGTCCACATCATCGCGGGCGAAGAGGGCGTCATTGCTTGTTACGTAGCTGCAGCCCATCTCCTCGGCGAGGGCCTTCGCCTTCTCCTCCACCACATCGGCCACACACCGCACGGCGCAGCGGGGGATGTCGCGGGTGCTGGTGATGAGGCTCTTCCCCATGTTGCCGCAACTGATCAGGCCGAGGCCGACTTCGGTCATGTGAGGTCTCTCCTTAGGTGACAGGTAACAGGTGACGGGTGACAGGAACGGCAACGGCGGTCGCGGTTGGGGCCGCTCCTACGACGGCGTGGCGTTCCAAACCGTGATCGTTCTCACGGAATAGGACGCGGGCATCGGGGGTATCGTAGGTTCAACAGGACTCCCCGTCTCCGGCGCAACCCCCAGGGCGTCATGAGCGGGGATAGACAAGGGTCGCCCGCAACAGCGGGCGGCCCTTTCCTTCCGGCAGGGGTCGCCGCGGTTGCTATTCCTGCGGCGCGGCGGCAGGCGCGCCCTCCGGCTTCGGCCGACGCATGACCAGCGTGACGGTGGTGTCGCCCGTCAGCATATGGGGTTCGAACCCCTCCTCGCAGAGCTGGTTGATCCGGTCGCTCATGTGCGTGCTGCGCCCGGCGGCCATCTGGAGGATCGTATACTCCCAGTCGGTTGCAGCCATGCTGGTCCGCTCCTTTCGGTCACAGCGGCGTGTCGGGCCTGGAGGCCCGACCTACGGGAGGCTGAGGATGGCGTCCATGCTCCGGGAGGTGGCCTCCAGGAGGCGCTGTGGGAAGTAGCGATAGGGCGGCATCATCTCCGCCGTCACCGCGCCCTCGTAGCCCACTGCCCTGAAAGCCGCCATCACGCGATCCCACGGCACGTCGCCCTCCAGCAGATCGATGAAGCCCTGAATCGTGTGGATGCTGAGCTTGAAGTCCTTGAAGTGGACGGCCTTGATGCGCTCCCCCAGGATGCGGATCCACTGGTCCGGGAAGCCGGTGAGCAGCACGTTGCCCACGTCGAAGTAGGCCTGGACGAAGGGATGGTTGATCTCGTCGATCAGCCGGGCGAACTCGACCGGGCTGAGCATGAACTTGTTCCACACATTCTCCAGCCCGATGATGACGCCGCGCTCCTGGGCCTCCGACGCCAGCTCCTGGAACGCCGGGACGAGCTGCTGGCAGGCGGCATCGTAGGGGAAGGTGTCCGTGACCGATCCGGGCACGACGAGAATGACCTTTGCGCCCAAGCCCTGCGCCAGCTCGAGGCACTTCCGCACGACCGCCTTGCCCTTGGCCGCGACGGCAGGATCCGGGCCGACCACCGGGTAGGCCCAGCCAAGACCGGTCGCGAGGGTCGGAAGCTGCAGGCCGATGGAGCCCGCGAGGTCGCGGATGCGGTCGGTGTCGGCCGCGGTACTCTCGAGGCTGAGCTCCCCTTTCTCATCGGCGGCGAGTTCTATGGCCTCGAAGCCGGCCGCTTGGGCTTGTCTCATGGCCTCTTCGATGGTGGTGCCGCCCGGGAACGACCAGAAGCTGATGGACTTGATCATGCGGCCCTCTCCTTCCGCCGGGCGGGACGCCCGGTCTGCGCGAGGCAGGTCAGATGGCTTCCTCGTTGCGTTCTCGCTCATACTTCGCTCGACCTTCGGGCAGGTAGGTCGGTACGGGGACATCCCACCAGCCGTACGCAGCGCCACCGCACCCGGGCGGTTCGCGGTCGACCAGCACCTCGACCACGGCGGGCCGGCCCGACTCGGCGGCCCGCTGGATGGCGGGGCCGACCTCGCCCGGTGCCTCAACGCGCTCGCCGTGGCAGCCGAAGGCCCGCGCCGCGGCGGCGAGATCGGGGCTCACGAGCGATCCATCCCGCCTGGCGAAGTCCACGCCGATGAGGTGGTCCTCACCGTAGACCGCGCGCTGCAGGTCCTTGATCGAGATGAAGCCGAGGTTGTTGGCGACGATCATGATCACGGGAATCTCGTGCTGGACGGCCGTCGCCAACTCCTGGATCGACATCAGGAAGTCGCCGTCACCGAGGATGCCGTAGACGGGCTTCTCCGGAGCGGCGAGCTTCGCGCCCATGGCGGCGGGCAGCGTCCAGCCCATGGTCGAGAAGCCCCCGGTGGTGAGACACGTGCGCGGCTCCTCGAAGGGGAACTCCTGCAGAATCTGTGCCTGGGTGTTCCCGGATGAGCTGGCGACGATCGCGCCCATGAGGATCGCGGCGCGCGCTTCGGCGAGCATCCGGGAGAGCGCCATCGGCACAGCGGCCGACTCGCGCGCCGCCCGCCCCTCCTCGCTCCACTTCCTCCTGAGCCCGGCGATCTCCGCGGTATAGGCGTTCTCGCCCGCCGGCTCTCCACGGCGGTCGCGGAGTGCCGACAGCAGGCAGGCGAGGCCTGCCTTCGCGTCTCCCACAAGCCCCACCTCCACGGGGTAGTTCTTCCCGATCTCGCCGGGGTCGATGTCGAGGTGGACCAGCTTCGTGGGGGGGATGGCGAGACCCACGCCGCGGCGGAAGCTGCAGGTGGTCTCATCGGCGAAGCGGCAGCCGACGGCGAGGATCACATCGGCGGTGCGTGACAGCTCGAGGCCGATGGTCGTGCCCTTCGACCCGGTAAGCCAGCCGGAGAGTGGGTGGGTCTCGGGGAAGACGCCCTTCCCGGCCAGAGTCGTGATGACCGCCGCGCCGAGGTGCTCCGCCAGGGCCTTCAACTCGGGCGCGGCGTCGGCGTGGAGCGCGCCCCCGCCGGCGAGGATGACGGGCCGCCTCGCGGAGAGCAGCACCTCGGCGGCGCGGTCGACTTCCACCGGGTCGGGCAGGGGGCGGTGATCGGCGACCCGATGGCCGAGGACTGGGACCTCGACCTCGGCGGAGTCGCACTGCACGTCCATGGGTAGTTCAACGTGCACCGGCCCGCGCCGGCCAGTCATCATGGTGGCGAATGCGCGCTGCATGATGAAGGGGAGCTGCCCGGCGCTCAGAGCCTCCCACGAGCGCTTGACCACCGGTTCGAGCACCTTGAGGAAGTCGCTCGACCGGCGGCGCTCGATCTCCTGCAGGACGCCCTTCCCGAACATGTGGAGGTGCGTGCCGCCGGTGAGGATGAGGACGGCGGTGGAGTCGACGTAGGCGGTCGCGGCGCCGATCACGGTGTTGCACGCGCCAGGGCCGATGGAGGTGAAGGCGGCGAGCGGCCGGCCGCAGGTGCGGTAGTACCCATCCGCCAGATGGACCGCGGCGTTCTCCTGGCGGACATTGAGCACGCGGAGCCGGTGCTGCCGCGCGATGAAGGCATCGACCAGGCCGAGGCAACCGTGCCCCGGAATGCCGACGATGTACGGCACGCCGGCCGCGATGAGGGTCTCGGCGACGATCTCCCCGCCGGTCAGTATCATCCGACCTCCCATTCCCTCACTGGCGCGTATCACTTCCGGGGCAGGGAGTTCCGCCCCGGTGGCGGGGCGTCCTTCATCCGCGTCCAATGCGGGTCAGTGGACCCGCGGGCACGAACGGCAGGGGATACCGTCTCACGGCCCCGGTCTAATGGCCTGCTGCGCCAGCAGGCGCTTCAGATTGCCGCCGAGGATCCTGCGCTTGTCCTCCTCGGGGATGCGGGCGTACATGATCGGCGCCAGGCCCCAGGCGATGGGCAGGTCGGTGAGGTCGGAGGCGAAGAGGATGCGGTCGGCGCCGTAGAGGGCGACGTAGTGCTCGGTCTGGCCCCACTCGTGGAAGGGGCAGGTGGAGATGTACAGGTTGTCGACCTGGCGGACGAAGTGCGCGTACTCGGGCGTCGAGTGGCCCGTGAAGAAGCAGGCGTCGGGGTAGGTGCGACAGACGCGCTCCATCTGCGCCGCCCCGCCCCAGTAGTGGTGGAGGATGAACTGCCGGTGGTCATGAGCGAACCGACAGGCCACATCGACCAGCGGGCCCTCCCTCGGGTAGCCGTGGTAGTCGCAGATCAGCTTGATGCCCCTCACGCCCGCCTCCAGACCCCGTTCCAGTTCCTCCACCATGACGCGCTCGCCGTGGTTGGGGTTCACCATCGTGAAGCCGATGAAGCGATCGGGGTAGCGGCGGATCGCCTCGGCGACCAGGCCATTCCCGTACCTCTCATCCGCGAAGACCCCCTCCAGGCCGAATACGCAGCAGACGCGCACGCCGAAGCGGTCCATCTCCCCGACCATGTCATCGAGGCTGCTCTCGATCACATGGTGCGGCGTGCTCGAACCGAGGTGCCCGTGGCAGTCGCAGACCTCGAGGTGCGCGAGGTCGGCGCGCTCGCGAGCGGCCTGGTGGAGGGAATCGATGGGCTGGGGGAACGTGACGTCATCGGCCACGCTTCGGAAGTTGGGGTTCCAGGAGAGGAGCTGGCGCAGGTTGCCGCCGGCGATGGCGGCCAGCTCCTCGGGGCTGATTTGGGAGTAGCTGAGCTGCATCAGCGGCACGGCGGGGACGCGCCCGGGGAGGCCCGAGCTCCACACCAGCCGCTCGGCGCCGAACTCGCGGCAGATGAACTCGATGCGCCCGTGCAGCCAGAGCGAGCGCACATCGACGCGCAGGTTCGGGCAGGCCGCCAGGGCGGAGTAGACCGCGCGCTGGCTCTTGTAGACACGGTTTTCGGTCACGATGATGGGCAGGTCGGGGAAGCGCCGGCAGAGGCCGACGACGGCGCTCCAGTCGGTCTGGTCGGCGCCATGGCGGCTGCCGACTGGATCGGGACAGAGGAACACCGGAACGCGCGCCTCGGCCAGAGGAGCGAGCAGCTCGTCCACTCCCCAGTCGTCGAGCCGGATGTCGAACACCCGGTAGAAGAGGAAGAGCGCGCCGACGCCCTCGTCGATCATCTGCGCGAGCAGGTCGCTCGGCGGGGGCAGCTCCCTCGAGTGGGGCATGAGGGCTGCCCACGCGGGATGGAGCCGCGGGCAGTCGCGGATCAGGTCGAGCAGCCGGCGGTTGCCCGCGGTTGGACTCGCGTCCCGAGCGAGCTCATCCACAACGAGCGCCTCGTGGATGCCGCAGTGGTCCATCGCCTCGAGGATGGCCGCCGGGGATTCGGGCTGCCCCTCGGGCATGTGGATGTCGCGGCCGAGGATGGCGAAGGCGTCGAAGTAGCGGATGTCGGTCATGGCGTGTGCTCCCGTGTCAGGCGGTTACGTCCCGTCGCCCCAATCTGGTATCTTCATCAGCTCTCCACCGCGCAGGGCGGACTCGTGGGCGACGATGCCGGGCGCGGCGTAGCGGACCGCCTGCCAGACGTTGGTGCGCGGCTGGCGCCCGTCTCGGACGGAGGACACGAACTCGTTCACCAGGTACGCCTCGGCGCCGGCGTGGCCCTGAGAGACGAAGCGTTGGAGCTCGGGCGGGAGCGGCTCGTGGTCGATGGGGGGTTCGACCTGCTCCCAGCCCTCGGCGGTCGCCCAGGCGGCGCCGGTGAGGTGACGCTCGAAGCTGCCCTTCGTGCCGTAGATCGAGAAGCGCACGGCGCCCGGATGGCCCACGCGGCGGAACTCGCAGATGCGGGCCGTAGCGCCGTTACTCAGGCGGAAGAGGCCGACCTCGTTCGAGAAGGGGTTCTTCCACATCGTGTCCGCGCGGTACCAGTCATCTCCGGGGAGAGCGTAGCCTTGAGCCGAAACCTCCGTCAGGCGTGCGGCGGTGATGGAGATGAGGAAGCTGGTGGAGTGGGTGGGGTAGTACATCGGCGGGTCGCCGGTCTTGTCCATGCCGAAGGCACTGCCCCAGCGCTTCTTCAGGATCGGCACCAGGCCGTGGGACATGTCGTGGAAGTACTCGCCCTCGCCATACACGATGTCGCCGAAGGCGCCCTCGGCGAACCGCTGCCGGCAGTAGGCGGTGTCGGGGTAGAAGAAGCTCGTTTCCCCGGTCATGTAGAGCTGCCCGGTCTCCTTGACGGTACTGACAAGCTGGTCGCACTCCTCCAGGCTGTAGGCGCACGGGACGGCGGTGTAGACGTGCTTCCCGGCCCGCATCGCCTGCACCGCCTGCGGCGCGTGCAGCCAGTGCTGGGTGATGATCATGAGGGCCTGGAGGTCGCTGTGGCAGATGTCGTCGAGGCTGGCGTAGGTCTCGGCGATCCCGAACTCGCGCGCGCACTGGCCGAGGAGGTCGGCGTTCAGGTCACACAGCGCCACGCGGCTGATGTCAGGATGCGCCTTGACGAGGGGCACGAAGTGCTTCCCGAACTGGCCGACTCCCACCATGCCGATGCTGATACCCATGGATAGCTATCCTCCCACACCGGGCGGACGGACGAGCCGCGCCGCCCGAGTGCTGCGGTGCGTAGTTCGCAATGCCAGCAAAATCGCCTCCTCCGAAGAAGGAGGTGGCGCTCCGGCTGGAGAATGCCAGTCGTGGTCGTGCTGCATACCCTGACGAGGAGGAGACCGATGAGACCACGTAAGGGCTTCACGCTGATCGAGTTGCTGGTTGTCATTGCGATCATCGCAATCCTGGCGGCGATCTTGTTCCCGGTGTTTGCCCGGGCTCGTGAGAAGGCCCGGCAAACGAGCTGCCTGTCGAACATGAAGCAGCTCGGTCTTGGCTGCCTGATGTACGCCACCGACTATGACAGCTGCATGCCTGCTGGATGCCAGGGGGGATGCAGCCAAGGCGCAACAGCCACAAGCTGGTATGACGCCACGCAGCCCTACGTCAAGAACTGGCAGCTCTACACGTGCCCTTCAGGCACCTTCGGCGGGTCCATAGGCCCCCATGGCTTGCCGAGGAACGACGGGTGCCTGGCGAGCTACCCCAACGGTTTCCGCTCGCTGACCCACGAGTACGGCGGCTATGCTCTGAACGTCGGGCGGTATGGGTGTGCCGGGATGGACCAGGTAGGCTGGGGGCCAGGATCGGTGCCCTGCAAGGCGAAGAAGGACGTCATCGTCACCAGTCCCGCCACTGTCGGGATGCTGTTCGAGACCGACTGGTGCCGGTTCATCTGTGGCACCTGGCACATGGGCGGCTACCGGAACCCGTGGGCCGGAGCCGGTCCGCAACACCATGAGCGGTGCGACCACAACGACGGCATGAACATCTGCTACACCGACGGCCACGCGAAGTGGCTACAGCGGAACAACCTGTCGAACAACCCGGCCCTGTACGGGCAGTAGTGGTTCGGGCCTTACCGAGACGAACCGCAGGGATCATCCTCCGCCAGCGGAAAACAGGGACAGTCACCCTTTTCCAGAAAGCCCGAATCGAGGGGCTTTGTGGAAAAGGGTGACTGTCCCTGTTTTTCCTGGCCGGCCACGCGGTCCGGGCTGCAGCGACCTCCCGAGCGCCTGCTCATGCCCTCGGATGGACTCCTCCGACCCCAAGGGCCAGCCGGTTGCCGTCGCACGCCTCAGCGCGGCGGCCCCTGGCTGCTCATCTGGCTCGGCCAGCACCTCCCGCCACCCGTCCGGTCTCCACTGTGCCCACCACTTCCCCAGCGCCAGTAGCCCCGTCCGCTCCACGCCCCCAACGTGGGCCGCTGCGCTCGAGTATCGGTACTCCCACGGCGCCCCCACCAGATCCGCGCGGACCGGGTTGCGTTCGGTGTACCGCAAGGCAGCTACTGCGCAGACGTCGTCCAGGGCACACGAGTAGTAGCGGCTCTGCCAAAGGTGGCCAGATCGGCCGTGGCGTCGGTTCACGTACTGGGTGTAGCGATAGTGTGTCCGCCCGATCGCCCTCGCCAGCGAACCCTCCTCAGCGGGGATGACCACAAGGTGCACGTAGTTCGCCATCAGGCAGTAGGCGAGGACCTCAAGCCCAGCGGGATCAGCCTCCTCGCGCAGGAACTCCAGGTAGGTCCACCGGTCGCCGTCGACGAAGAACACAGCCTGTCGGTTGTTCCCACGCTGAGTGACGTGGTGAGGAACGCCAGGGATGACGATACGCGCCACTCTCGCCATGGCCGCACCCTACCACAGGGGCTGCCGGCAGGCAAGGCAAGAGACAGGGACAGTCACCATCTTCCGAAAAGCCCGGAAATCCGGGCTTTTCGGAGGATGGTGACTGTCCCTGCTTTCTCTGCTTTCTAGCCTTCCGCGGGAGGTGTCCGCCATGGTGGCTGTCTGCCTCTGGATCGCGGCGCTGGTTCCGTCGGCTGCGAGTGCCGAGGTGACGATTGAGAGCGCCCGCGCGAAGCTGGTCCTCAACGATGACGCCACGTGGGAGTCGCTGGTGGAGAAGCCGAGCGGGCGCGAGTGTCTGGCCGCCGACGCGAAGGTCTCCCTGGCCTCAGTGCGCCACAGCGGGGAGAGCTTCGAGGCGAACGCGGTCACGCTGGAGGGTGACCGGCTAGTCGTGCGGTTCGGGGGCACGGACACGGTTCTGCACTGTGGCGTCGACCGTGCAGACGATTGGGTCCTCTTCCGGATCGAGGGCATCGAGGGGACGAGGCCGCAGAGCCTGGCCTTCCTGCGCGTGCCGGTGGCGATCACCGAGAACGTCGGGCCACGACTCAACGCAGCGTGGGACGAGCAGACGACGGTGTGCGTGATGGCAGCGAACCAGCAGGCGGATTGCGGCGCAACCAGGGGCAAGTACGCGACGCTGAGCGCCTCGACGCAGGACGCGCCCGGCCCAAGGATCGAGGGAGCTGCGGCGGCGCTGGTCGTGAGCCCGACGCCGCAGTTCAAGGCCATCGCGAGAGAGGCGTCACACGCGTTCGGCCTTCTGACGAACCAGGACGCAAACGGCACGCCGGTCAAGGACACGAGCCTGCCGAAGGGCTCCTACTGGTTCCTGAACGTGACCGAGGCGAACGTCGATCGGGCCATCGAGTACTGCGACCGGGCCGGCATCGCGCAGGTGATGATGGGCTTCGGCTCCTGGGCCGTGACGGCGGGGCACTATCCGTTCGACGAAGCGGCGTATCCACACGGCATTGATGGCCTGAAGGCCGTCGTCGGCAAGCTGCACCAGCACGGGATCCTGGTCGGGATGCACACGTTCGTCTCCAAGGTCTCAAAGACCGATCCGTATGTCACACCCGTGCCCGACAAGCGGTTCTGGAAGGACAAGGAGACGGAACTGGCGGAGACCGTGACCGCCGAGCAGACGGAGATCCGCGCGGCGACCGACCTGCGGGAGTGGCCGGGAAGCCCCGTGTGCTCGCAGAAGGTGTGGGAGGGCGGCGTCATCAGACACCAGGAGGTCATCATCGGCGATGAGATCGTCCAATACGAGAGGATCGGGCCGGATGGGAAGTGGGACACATTCCTGGGCTGCAAGCGCGGCCTCTGGGGCACGAAACCGGCAGCGCACGCGGCGGGGGAGGCGGGCTGTCACTACGGCGTCGATGGGGCCATCAACGGCTACATCATAGATCAGGAGACGAGCCTGATGGATGAGGTGGCCGACCGCATCGCGGGCATCTTCAACACCTGCGGCTTCGACATGGTGTACTTCGACGGCGGCAATGATGTGGATAGGCGGCGCTTAAGCTACTACATGTCCAACTTCCAGATCCAGGCGATGCGACGGTTCACCAAGCGCCCGATCATCCACATGGGCACATTCATGACGCACCTCACGTGGCACTCGTTCGCCCGGAGCGCCACGGTGGACACCCACCTCAACACGCTCCACGGGGCGGTCACCGCGGGGGCGCCACCGAAGAAGTGGCCGACCGTGAGGGACCACATCGACCGGTCGGTGCGGTACCTGCTCTCGGTAAGGCAGGACATGATGCCGGGGGAGCTCGGCTGGTTCGGCATCTGGCCCAAGGGGCGGGACACCGACGGGCTGCAGCTTGACGAGATCGAGTACCTGATGTGCAAGTCGCTGGGGTATGATGTGCCGATCTCGCTGCAGACCAGCTTCGATAGGATGGAGGCGCACCCGCTGACGCCGGAGATCCTGAGCATCGTGCGCGAGTATGAGACACTCCGAATGTCAGGCGAGGTCTCCGAGAGCGTGCGGACGATGCTGCAAGAGCGCGGCAGGGACTTCGCGCTGGTGCGCTGGGCGGGGAAGACGGAGTTCGTGCCCGTGGAGGCGGTGCCCCTGGTGGGGGGGACGCACGATGTGCGGGCGTTCGTCGGGCCGTTCGAGGGCGGCAGCATCGCTACCGTGTGGCACTACCTGCGGGACGGACAGGTGCTGCTCGGCCTCGGACCTGCAGAGCTGACGCTCACCACGTTGACCGGCGAGAAGCTGAGGCTCGCGGCCGAGAAGGGGAAGGCGCTCATCCCGGTCGACTCGACGCGGCACACGCTGATCTGCCGGGATCTCTCCCCGGCCGAGCTGCGGCAGGCGCTCGAGCAGGCCGAGGTCCGCGTGCGCCAGTCCGAGTTCATCTTCATCCGGGCGGCGGACTGCCGGAGGATCGAGGGAGAGATGAGGAAGGGGTCGGAGGTCGGGATCAAGGAGCCGGAGGCGTTCGGAGATGTGATCGTGTGCACCGGCCGCCCCGACATGAAGGGCCCGCAGCCCTCGTACGCGGAGTACACGGTGAACATCCCGCACGACGGGCGCTGGACGCTGTGGGCCCGCGTGCGCTACCCGAGCGGCATAGACCACTCCTTCGGGATCGTGCTGCCAGGCGAGCCGCTCACGCTAAGCGGCAAGCAAGTGCTCGGGAACTGTGGGGTGAATGAGAGGAAGTGGCACTGGACCGGCCGGGGCGGCGGCCTGACGACAGTGCCGCCGGGACAGCCCATCACATTCAGCCTGAAGAAGGGGCCGTTCACTTTCCGCATCTACGCACGTGAGGGCCCGGGCACGGCGGCGGTGAATCCGCGACTGGACCTGCTCTGCCTGGCCGACGAGCCGGATCCGGTGCCGACGGACGAGATGGCGAGGAGGAAGCTGGAGATGTGAGATGCAGAACCGGGGACAGCCACCCATCGCCACGGCTGAAGGCGTTCTCTGGTCGGTGGCGAATGGGCGAGGCAGGCACGCCGCCGGGGCTCGACCGGGAGCTCGGTGCGCGTGTCTTCACATACCGACGAGAGGTTGATCTGTCATGGCTCTAAGAGGCAACGCCTGCATTGGCCAGTCGGGCGGGCCCACGGCGGTCATCAACGCCAGCATGGTGGGCGCGATTCACGCCGCCCGCGACATCCCCGAGATCGAGCAGTTCTACGGCGCCATCCACGGCCTGAAGGGCATTCTGAACGAGGACCTGACGGAGCTGTTCCGCGAGGACCCGGACATGATCGATGCCCTGAAGCACACTCCCTCCGCGGCCATTGGCACCTCGCGGCTGAAGCCGGGGGAGCCGGAGCTCGAGCGGACAATGGAGGTCTTCAAGGCGCACAACATCCGCTACTTCTTCTACAATGGCGGCAACGACACGCAGCTCGCGTGCCACCTGGTCTCAGAGCTCGCGAAGCGGAGCGACTGGGAGATGCGGATCATCGGCATCCCCAAGACGATCGATAACGACCTGGCGATCACCGACCACTGCCCCGGCTTCGGCAGCGCCGCGCGCTACGCCGCGGCCGCCGTTCAGTTCGCCGGCAAGGACAGCGAGTCGTTCGGGAACCCGCACGTCGTCGAGATCATGGGGCGCCACGTGGGCTGGCTGACCGCGGCGGCCGCCGCCGGCAAGCGGGAGCCGAAGGACCCGCCGCACCTGGTGTACGTCCCCGAGGTGCCCGTCACCCGAGCACAGTTCCTGGAGGATTGCCGGAAGGCGTTCAAGGAGTACGGCTTCCTGGTCGTGGTCGTATCCGAGGGCTTCGCCTTCGAGGGGGAGGACAGGAGCAAGGTGTCGGACAAGGTCGACTCGTTCGGCCACGCACGGCTCGGTGGCGTCGCGCACGCGCTGAGCGAGCTGATCGAGAAGGAGAGGATCTCCAGTCGCTCCCGCAACGATCGCCTGGGCAACCTGCAGCGCGCCTTCGGATGGTGCGCGGCGAAGGTTGACCTCGACGAAGCGTATGAGGTCGGACGGCAAGCCGTCCTCCGGGCCGTTCGCGGCGAGACCGACATCATGCTCACCATCGACCGGCTCTCGGACGACCCGTACAAGTCGGAGATCGGCGACACGGCGCTGATGAGCGTGGCGGGGGTCGAGAAGAGGGTGCCGCGCGAGTTCATCAACGAGGAGGGCAACGGCGTCAGCGAGGCTTTCCTGCACTACGTCACGCCCCTCTGCTACGGGGTCGCGCAGCCGATGACCGACGAGCTGCCGCACTACCCGCGCCTCGTCGGCTTCCCGGCCGAGAAGCAGCTGCCGCCGCTCAAGAAGTGACAGCAGGGCCGCAGGAGTTCGGGGCCGCCCCTGCTATCCCCCTCTCCCCCGGGAGAGGGGGAACCGCTTCCGCGAGGGCCAAGGTTGAAGGAGAGGAAGCCGCGGACGGCACGAACCGCAGGAGGAAGCATCGTGGGCGACGGGTTGACACCGGAGCTGAAAGAGCGCTACGCGCGCAACATCGTGCTGCCCGGCTGGGGCGAGGCGGCACAGCAGAAGCTGACCGAGGCACGGGTGCTGGTGGTCGGGGCGGGCGGCCTCGGGTCGCCGTGCTGCTTCCACCTCGCAGCGGTCGGCGTGGGTCACCTGACCATCGTGGAGGGCGACAGCGTCGAACTCAGCAACCTGAACCGGCAGATCCTGCACTCGACCGCCGACCTCGGCCGCCGAAAGGCGGAGTCGGCCGGGGAGCGTCTCAAGGCGCTCCGGCCCGACCTGGACCTGGAGATCGTGTCGACGAGGCTCACGCGCGAGAATGCCCTCGCGCTCTTCGCCTCGTGCGACGTCATCGTCGACGCAAGCGACAACTACGACACGCGTTTCCTCTCCAGCGACGCCGCGGTGCTTGCGAACAGGCCCCTCGCGCATGGATCGATCTTCCGCTACGAGGGGCAGGTCACGACGATCATCCCAGGCGAGGGCCCGTGCCTCCGCTGCATCTACCCCGAGCCGCCGGCGCCTGGCCTGATGCCCACGGGCGCGCAGGCAGGCGTGCTCGGCGTCGCGCCAGGCGTCGTTGGCACGCTGCAGGCGGCGGAGGTCATCAAGCTCGTCACGGGCCTGGGTGAGCCGCTGGTCGGCCGGCTGTTGCTCTACGATTCGCTGGGAGCGACCTTCGAGGAGCTAACGGTATCGCGCAACCCGCAGTGCGCAGTCTGTGGGGACTCGCCGGCGATCACCGGGCTCTGACCTGGCCGGTGTAGGGGGGCGCTTACGGCGCGGGGGCGATCTCGACGCAATCCCCGCGCGTGTTCGTCTCCCTAGTACGCAGGACGAGCCTGTGGTTGCCGGCGGCGAGGGAGTAGGCGTCGCGCGCCTTCACCCAATGCCAGCGACCGAAGGTCTCGTCCTGCCCGAACTGCACGATGCTGCTGTCATCCACCTGGATGAAGTACGAGTTCGCGGCCGTATCGGGCCAGTAGACGCGCACCCACACGTCGTACATCCCCCCGGCGTCTACATGGAATGGGATGACCATCCGCCCGTGGTCGATGGGCTTCCCTGAGGCGTCATCGCCTCGGCCGGCATCAGGCGGCACCTCAACGTACGCGCCACCGGAGCAGGCGGCGTCCTTCGCGACGACCATGGGCGGCCGGACCTCGGCCGCCTGCTCGCACTCGATGCGGGCCGTGATCTCCGGGACAGGGAGGGGCGACACCTCCAGGCCGATGGCTACCGTGCCGCCGCCACCCCATGCTCCGAAGGGTGTTACCGACACCGTGAGGCCGTTCTCTCCCGACTTGAGATGACCGTTGAACAGGTGCACTTGGCCCTCGCGCGGCTGGAAGCTCCCCATGGTCACCTCGGCGAGGGCAGGGATCGCGAGGACCAGCACGGCGAAGCCGGCGAGCAGGGACAGCGGCGCCCGGGTCATCGGCTCGACCTCGGGGCAGACATGGTGGAACGCGTAGCGAGGTGCGATACTTCGCTGAGCGGGCACGCGGGCCTTCATTGGCGGTGGGCCACGCACTGGCGGTCAGCAAAGATGCTGCGAGAGGACGACACGGTGGGAGCCGCGCTGGTGGTCAGCGGGGAACTCCAGGGGTGGATGGAGCGTCGTCCAGAGGTGATGCACTCGGCGCCGCGGAACCAGCGTGAGGGGTGTGATCGCGGATGATCGAGTACCTGGCCCAAGCCATACGCTTCATCATGCAGCAGCCTTTGGTCATGGCGCCGTGGGTCATGTTCACCAGCATGCTGTACCTCTTGCAGAAGCGGGCGCATCGCTTCCGTCGGCGCGGGACGTTCCGCCTGTTCCTGACGTCGATCATCCTGGCCGCCACCATACCGCTGACCACGACCATGCTCGCCTGGGTCTTCGGCACCTTCCTCCAGGAGCCGACGAGGACGTTCGTCTTCCTGGGCATGGGGCCGATTCTGATCATCCTCGCCTTCGCGCTGACCGTCACGCTGATCCAGCGCTTCATGGGAGCGGACGCCGAGACGGCGCTCGCGATGTCCTGGCCCATCGTGGTGATCACGTACGTGGTGCCACTCGCCATCTGCTTCATCCTGTCCGTGTTCCACATCCCCTGGCTTACCGGGCAGCAGCAGTTCCCCTAAGAGCCTATCCCGGAACTGGGGGTGGGCCCTTGGGACTGACACCATTTCGGGCGTCGTGTGCCCGAAATGGCTGTCTGTCCCCTGCTGGTGGTGGAGTTCTGGGATAGGCTCCAAGTGGGAATCCGCGGTTCTCGTCCGACACGGGACCAGAGCCGTTGGGAGGGGCCGAGTAGCTCCGCAGGGGCTACCCGGCCCGCAGCGCGGCAGCGGCAAGCGGGCCGGATACGCGGCGCAAACGACGCGCCTCGCATTCGGCCTCTCCGTACGGCCCGACACGAGATTCGAGATCCTGGACCTCCATGTGGGGGTCGGCGTGGGCGTGTACTAAGGGGCTCGGCGCCGGTCGCGGACCGACCGGCGCTACGCGAACGGCACGGCAGTCCGGCACTGTCTGCCTGCGGATTCGAGGTGGTCGCGGTTTTGCGGAGACAACCTTGACACCACTGAGGGGCGTGACTATAATACGCCGAGATTCGGCAGCGGGCGAGGTGGCTCTGCTGCCGAACTCCATGTACACCATCCCGAAGGCGGGCAGTCCGGTCTTCTGCTGCGCACGGTACGGGGTGGCGAGATTTCGGGAGGTGTGATGTTGCCAGATCTGAACTTTGTCGCGTTGTCAGGAGTCGCCACGAAGGACGCAACCATCCGTCGCAAAGCCTCCGGTCAGATCAAAGCCGAGTTCAGCTTCGAGGTGGATCGGCCGTTCCTTCGGGCAACCGGCGAGCCGGTGTCGGACCTGTTCCTCATTGACGTGTGGGGTGACCTGGGACGTTGGACCGCCGACAACGTCAAGCAGGGCTCGCGCCTCGTCATCTTCGGGACGCTCAACAAAGAGAGCTACGTGACCCGAGGAGGCGGCCGGGAACACCTCACAGTGGTCAAGGCCAAGTACCTCCGGCCGCTTGACCAGAATCTCCTGGATGATCGAGTCGACATTGAGGAAGTCAAGAAGGACGACTGGGACCGGCCCACTCTGGCGGCTCAGGTGAACGTCATCGACGCTGCGATCGATGGCAGCCTTCTCGACTACTCCTCGGACTCGCAGGAGTAGGTCCGTCTCTCGCCTCGCGTCTTTGGTAATGCGACAGCCGCCTCGGCACGGGGCGGCTGTCGCGCTTTCCGGGGCGGCGGGACGGGCGCCCACGGAGGACGGGGCGAGCGCAGGAGGGAAGGCGGCAGTCGCGACCCTGAACCGGGAACAGGCCCATGACCGGATATGCGTTGGCGGAGAGGGCGGCGGGCGCGGTTCACCTCGGCGCCGTGATGGCGGGAGCCGAGCCCTTGGCGCTGCAGGCGGCGGAACCTGATGGCGCTGCCGTCCAACAGGCCGGAAGCCAGCTCCTGCGGTATCTGGCCGAGGCGGACACGATCATCACCTGCGGCCCGGCGCTCGCGTCGCTGCTCAGCGAGTCGGCCCTCCTGCGAGACGCCCGCCGGTGCCTGGCGCGCATCGTGGATGTCCGGGAGGCGGCGCTGCTGGCGATAGCGGGCCTGCCGGACTTCGCGCTCGAGACCGTGTGCGAGGCTCTCTCTGTTCCCCCTCCCTGCGCCGGCAAACCCCAGACGTTGCTCGACCGATGGGAGCTGCTCTGCCGGCGCCTGCGCGAACGAGCTCGCACCCTCAAGCCCGACCTGGCTGGGGCGCTGGCGGCCATCGCCGGGCCCGCGTGGCCGGAGGCGGTCCTTGGCGCGCCCGAGGCGTCGGCTTCCGTGAACGCGGCATCCTCCGCCGCTTTCCCGCGTCGCCCGAGGAAAGCCCGCCGGACGCCGGTGACGCCCGAGAACCGGCTGGAGGAGGCGGCCGCAGCGTTTCTCTCACCCGGTGGGCCGGTCGCGGGCGCTCACCCGGCGTACGAGCACCGACCGGGGCAGGTCGCGATGGCGCAGGCGATTGCGGCGGCCTTCGAGCGGCAGGAGGCGCTGCTCGTGGAGGCGGGCACCGGTGTCGGCAAGTCGCTGGCCTACCTTGTGTCGGCCATCCACTGGGCCCGGGCGATGGGTGAGCCGGTGGTCATCTCCACGAACACGAAGAACCTTCAGGACCAGTTGATGCGCCGGGACATTCCGCTCGCGGCACGCTCCCTGGGCGTCGAGTTCACTGCGGCCGTGCTCAAGGGCCGCGCGAACTACCTCTGTCCGTGCTTGCTGGCTGCGATGGCCGAGCGCGCGCGGGCGAGCGTCTTCCGCGACGAGCGGCTGGCGGTGGCCCACCTCGTGGCGTGGGCGGCGGCGGTTCCCGTGGCCGATGTCGAGTCGCTGTCACCGGCGGCGTATGAGGTTCTGCCCGCGCTGCGAGATGCCGTGTCGCACACGCGCGCCCGGGCGGAAGCGTGTGCCGGCCGGCGGTGCGCGTACTACGAGAGCTGCCCGGTCGAGGTCGCCCGGCGCCTGGCTCAGAACGCGGACATCGTCGTGGTGAACCACGCCCTGCGACTGGTCGAGGCCAACGGCCGCATCCTGCCCGAGCACCGCTGTCTCATCCTGGATGAGGCCCACAACCTCGAGAACGTGGCGACGGATCAACTGGGACTGGAGCTGTCCGACCCGTGGGTGCGCGGGCTGCTAAGGCTGCTTGAGGGGCAAGGCGCGGCGGGGCCGGTGGACCGGCGCGTGGCGGAGTGGCTCGCCTCCCGCCCCACTCGGGATGATGCCGGCATCATGGAAGCGGGCACGAGTCTGCGCGAGCCGGTTGCCCAGCTGGAGTACGCTCTGGAGGACCTCGCGGCGGAGGTGATGGACTTCTCTGAGGGACGACCGGGTTGGGCCGGGGACGAATCGGGCCGCAACACCGTCCGGCTCACTGATGAGACGCGGGGAACCGAGGCGTGGGAGGAGGTGGCAGCCTGCGTGCCGCCGGTGAGGGCCGCGGCGGGCGCGGTGCAGGCAGTGCTTCGGCGCCTCGCTGAGCTCGTCGCCGACGGCGAGGAGGAGGAGAGCGACACCACCGCGGCGATCCGAATGGACATCGAGACCATGGTCGCGCAACTCGCCGAGTTGCAGGGGTCGCTCGCGATAGTGGTCGAGGGCGAGGGCGCGAGCGAGTACGTGTGCTGGGTCGAGACGTGGCCCATGCGCGGCGGGGACACCGGGTGGGCGCTCCGCGCGGCGCCGGTGGACGTGGGGCCCGCGCTGGCCGAGGCCTTGTACCGAAACGTAGACACGGTGGTCCTGACCTCGGCGACGCTCACGGTCGAGGAGTCGTTCGACTACATGCGGCGCAGGATAGGCCTCGAGTCGGAGCGCGACCGGCTGGTCGAGCTGACCGTGCCCTCGCCCTTTGACTTCCCCGACCAACTCCTGATGTGCGTCCCGACAGACCTGCCCCTGCCCAACGACCGTGAGTTCGCCCCGGCCTCGCAGGAGGCCATGCTGGCCGCGGCAGCGGCCGCCGGAGGTGGGACGCTCTGCCTGTTCACCTCCCGCGAGAGCATGGCGCGGGCGTATTCAGCCCTGGCGGCCCGCTTCGGGGCGCTCGGACTCAACCTGCTCTGCCAGGATGTGCATGGGACGCGGACGGCGCTGCTGGAGGCGCTGCGGGCGGATCCGCGAGCGGTGCTCTTCGGGCTGAAGAGCTTCTGGGAGGGGATCGACGTGCCCGGCGAGGCGCTGCGGTGCCTGGTGATCGTCAAGCTGCCGTTCGCGGTGCCGAGCGACCCCGTGGTGGAGGCACGACAGGAGCGGGTGCAGGAGGAGGGTCTCGACGGGTACGAGGCATACTATGTGCCCAACGCGATCATCGGCTTCCGCCAGGGCGTCGGACGGCTGATCCGCACGAAGACAGACCGCGGGGCGGTGCTCATCCTCGACCGGCGCGTTCTGCTGCGGCGATATGGGCCGCGCTTCCTGGCCTCGGTGCCGACCTGTCGCCTGCTGCGGGCGCCGCTGGAGGAGTGCATCGAGGCGGTGGAGGAGATGGTGGGAGGGGCACGGGCCTAGGGGCGAGTGTCTCCGCGCCATGGGGCATGTGAGGTGGTTGCAGCAGCCGTGCCGTGTCCTGGGAGCGCCGGCTGGAAGCCGGCGCTCCCAGGACACGGCACGACATCAGCACCCACCCCGACCATCCGTCCGCGGCTCCACGGGAGCGACACTAGTGCCTATCTCGCGGGGCGCCTACCTCATGAACGCTCGCGCCGGGTTGTCGAAGAGCATGGCCTGGGCGATCTCGAGCGCGAAGGCCTCGGTGTACTCCCCGGCCTGGACCTTCCCCCAGAGGACGTTGGCGAGGACGTAGCGGCTGAGTATGCTGCGGGCCACGCTCCATTCCGCGCTGTAGGCATCGGTGATGACGGCGACGAGGCGGGTGTAGGGGATCATCTCCAGCCGCTCGACAAGCTCGCGTTCCGCGTAGGCGGGGTACATCCCGTGCCACCAACTGCAGGCGAGGTAGGCGTTGGGGAGCTGCTTGGCGACGGTGCACAACTCGTGGGACTGGGCCACATTGCCCAGCATCAGGAAGAAGTCGATCTCGGGGTAGCGGAGGAGCATCTTCATGACCTCACCTGACTCGGCGGGGTCATGGCGCAGGAGCGTCCGGCGATGCTCGCCGATGGTGATGCCGAGGCACATGACGAGAGGCAGGCGCTTCTCGGCGAGGAGAGCGAGGGAGCGGAAGGCCACCGCGCCGTCTAGGGCAGGGAGCTGGTCGGGGGACAGCGGCTGCTTGCGCGCACGGGCATCGAGGACGGCGTCGACGTCTGGGGGCGTCTCCGGTGGACAGCCGAACCCGCGCGGGGGCCAGTAGGTGAACGAGCCGGCGCCGGCACGCACGCGATCCTCGATGTGCGCCTCCACCGCCTCGTTGAGGGCCGCCGTCGTGGTGATGGGGCCGGCCGCCCGGTGCTCGAGCAGCCCGAGGAGATCGCTTGACGTGATGGGCTGCTCGCAGGTGTAGTCCATGAAGTCGCGCTGATCCGGGGCGATCTCGTCGCGACTGTGGGGCATGCTGGTGATGGTCAGGGAGAGCTTGGCCTTCTCGCAGAGCACGTGCCGGGCCCAACCCGGCCGGCCCGAGGTCTCCCGGAATGTGCGACAGAGCGCCTCCCAGTTCGGCCAGGAGAGGTCGTCGGCGTCGAAGTCGTGGATCCGGGCGAGGGTGTGCTTGATGACCCAGAACATGGTCGTGTTGCGGATGCGGGCGAGGTAGGGCAGGGCGTCCTTGATGCGGTCCTCGGCGGGGCGGCCGCCGTGGGTCAGGTCCGGGGGCATGCCGGCGGCGATCATGGCCTGAGCCGCCACGTGGTAGAAGAAGACCTCCCCCAGGTCATAGGCCTCCGTGTGCTCACCCCGCAGGTGGCTGTGGATGTCGATGCCGGGCATCTCGAGGATCTGGGGGTAGAGCGAGTTCATCAGCGGGCCTCCGTGAGGACGGCGGGTCGGTCGCGGCCCTTCGGTGGGCTCAGGCCAGTGAGCGACGGACCTGCGCGGTTCTGTGGTTCGCTATGCGGAGTGGCCTCCCTTCGCAGGATTCGCGAGGAGAGGCGGGAAGTCTGCGGCATCCCAACCGTGCGGAGCGAGGGCGATGACTCGCAGTCAGAAGAGCCAATCGGGCGCAGCCGAGGAGATACTGGTCGTCGAGGACCAGGTTGAGGTGCAGGACCTCCTCCGGGAGGTGCTCAGCCAACGAGGGTTCAGTGTGGAGTGCGCGGGGTCGGGTGAGGAGGCGCTCAAGCGGCTGGGCAGGAAGGGCGCACGCCCACCGGAACTGATGATCCTTGACCTCGACTTCGGGCCGGGACGGGCGACGGGCCTGGACGTACTGCACTCGCTGCAGGACATGAAGCTGGAGGTGCCGACCATCGTCCTGACAGGCAAGGGCACGGTCGAGACGGCGGTCGCGGCGCTGAAGATGGGCGCGATCGACTTCCTGGAGAAGGACGCCTACCTCGAGGACAACCTGGACATCAGCATCGAGAAGGCGGAGCGGCTGGTCAACGCCCTGCGCATCCAACGCCTCCTGCGGGAGGAGAACCAGGCCCTCCGGCGCGAGCGGGAGTACGCGCGGGAGCGGTTGATGCGGAAGTACAACCTGGTCGGCGCAGACCCCAGGTGGGTGGCGGCGGTGGAGATGGCGCGAGCGCTGGCGTCGGTGCCGCGGCCGGTGCTCATCGTGGGAGAGCGCGGGACGGGGAAGGAGCTGGTCGCGGCGACCATCCACCACGAGGGCGACCGGCGGAACGGCCCCTTCGTGGTGGTGAACTGCGCGGCGCTGGCCGAGGGGCTGCTCGAGTGCGAGCTGTTCGGGCAGGAGGCGAACGCTTACGACGGGGCGCCGTTCAAGCTGGGGCGGTTTGAGATCGCGAACCATGGCACGCTGTTTCTGGACGAGATCGGGAACATGTCGCTCGACTTCCAGGCGAAGATTCTGCGGGTCCTGGAGTACCAGCAGTTCGAGCGGGTGCAGGGGACGGAGGTCATCTGCGTCGATGTGCGGGTGATTGCGGCCACGAACTGCGACCTGCGGGGGACGATGGAGGCGGGGAGGTTCCGGGAGGACCTCTACGACCGGCTGGCCTTCCAGACGATCACGCTGCCGCCGCTGCGGGAGAGGAAGTCGGACATCCCGGCGCTGGCGGTGCATTTCGTGAACCGTTTCGCGGCCGAGGTGCCGGGGGTCGAGCCGAAGCCCATCGACGAGTTGGCGATTGACGTGCTGATGGCGTACGACTGGCCGGGCAACGCGCGGGAGTTGAAGCGCGTGATCGAGAGCACCCTCTGCCGGGCCACCGGGCCGTCCATTCGCCCCGAGGACCTGCCGACGGAGATCAAGGGCGGGGGCCAGGAGATGCCGGCGGAGGAGGGGGGAACCTTGGCGGAACAGATGGCGGCCTTCGAGAAGGCGGCGCTCAGCCGGGCGCTGCAGACGGCCGGCGGCGACGAGAGCACGGCGGCACACGAACTCCGGGTGACGCGTCAGGAACTACGGAGGCTGTGCCGGGACCACGGCCTGCACGCCTAGCCGACAGGCGAGGCCGGGACCCCGTGCCCATCCCTCACGGGTGTACCGGCCCACAGACGCACTCCCAGTCCATCTCCGTCTCGATCAAGGCATGCCCGGTCTCGTACGTCTCCGGCAGGCACGTGGGCCCGCCGGCGCAGCACTCCTTGGCCCGACAGCCGTAGGTCCACATGCGCACGAAGTGGTGCGGTTTCATGATCCCGGGCCCACACATGACCTGCTGCACCGTCTTGTCGCACTCAGCGTAGGTGTAGTCGCCCTCCTCCGTCAGCTCCGACTTGTAGGAGTACGGGCCGGTGCCGCAGGCCTGGTTGCAGTCCGGCGCGCCGACGCACCCCTCCTTGCATGTGTCACACCACGGCCACGTCTCGTGCTGCCATGTGATCTGCTCCGTCCGCTGACCGCAGCCGGCCTTACATCGGTCGGCGATGGCCGGGCCCACGCACAGCCCCAGAATCGCGCCGGCAAACAGCAGCGCCCTAGCTCTCAGTACCACTGGTCTCATCCTCCTTGTGTGCGGATTGCGGCGCACCAGAGACAAGTCCGGGCCCTCTACGGACTCGGGAGGGGGTGGACGGATGGCTCCCCGAGGCGGTACGAATGGCTAACACCGACCACGATGTCACTGAAGGGCGGTATCGATGCGAGGTCGGGGAAGTGGTAGCAGAGGGAGGCGGTGTACTCGCGCATCTCCCCGCCCGCAAGGGGTGTCGCCGACAGACGCGCGTCGAGGGAGCCCGCCACATAGGTGCGGTCTGCTCCCGCGACCAGGCGGAAGGGCCCGATCGAGGGCCGCGGGCAACACGGCTCCGGTTGGATGTACTTCGCGGTGCCGCGGACGACCAGGTGCGGCTGCGCAGGCAGCCCTCTCTTCGGGGGTTCGTTGCTGATCTCCATCGTCTCCAGCGTCAGGCTCACGCCGCCGCCTTCTGCCGCCAAGGGGAACTGCGGCGCGGGCCCCACGGCTCGCCACTCGAGTGTCGCACTCGATTCGCCGAAGCGATCGAGCCGAAGATCGACGTAGAGTGGCTTCACGGCGTCAGAGCGCGGTATGTCGAAGAGGATGTGGAACCGCTTGATGCTAGGCAGCGGACGGTTGTCTGCGTCGCGAGCTGGCGGCTCGCCTTTCATCGACGGGACGGAGAAGACGGTGGACACCCCCTGGCCCCTGGCATCGACGATCCGGGTCGCGGCCTGGCAGACATCCGTATGGGCAGCCCATGTGGGGTCCTCGACTCGGACGTCAACGGCCAGGAAGCGCTGGCGGGCTCGCTCGGGAGGGCCGTCTGCCATCGCGATCTCCTCGATGCCGACCTTCTCGATGAAGGTCCTGACGCAGGCGACCGCAGCGCCCTCGGCATCCGGCGGGCTGCCGCCGGTGAGCGCGAGGACGCAGGGCTCGCCGGGCGCACAGCAGGCATCGGCCGCCGCGAGCCTGGCATCGAGACACAAGACAGGGCACACGGGTAGGAGCAGAATGAGGGCTGCGAGGGAACGAGAGAGCGGCGCGCGTCCGTGCTGAGGGGGTTTCCGCGCGGCGGCAACGCGGCGGCTCATGGCCGTGCCTCCTGGTGATCGACCTCCCGACTGCTCGCTGAGCGGATGAACTCGCGGCCAGTATCCGCCACCGCTGTGCAGTCGTCAAGCCCTGATTTCCGTGTTCGCCACAGCATACTGTGCTTTCCAGGCCGAAAGTGTCTGTAGACCGAGTTTTGGGTGACCTGGCGGGTCTTGACGTGCTTGTGCGCGGGGGCGTAGACTGAGAGTGCCGCGTCTGAGGTCGAGCCGGAGGGGCGTCACGATGCGACGTGGGTTCACCCTCATCGAGCTGCTCGTCGTCATCGCCATCATTGCCGTCCTCGCGGCGATCCTGTTCCCGGTTCTGCATCGAGCCCGAGAGAAGGCGCGACAGGCATCGTGTCAGTCGAACCTGAGGCAACTGGGGCTGGCGATGGCCCAGTACGTGTCCGACTACGATGACACGATGCCGTACGTCTACTTCGGGGCCACCTACACGCTGGTCGATGACTGGGTGGACGGTCATCCCGTACCGAGCGCCGAAGGGAGCTACTCCTGGGGCGTCGCTCTCATGCCGTACGTAAGGAACGCCCGCCTGTTCAAGTGCCCGACGAAACGCATGAAGGACCCCTGGGGCCGGTACCCGGGGCATGGTTGTCCCCAGGCGCCCTTCCGGTGGGGGACCTACGGGATCAACTTCTGCACGATGGGGGCGCCCGTTGACGGCATCTCCGATGGGGAGATCGAGGATCCCTCCGGCACCATCCTCCTGGCCGACACCTGCGGCCGGCCCTCCATCTGGGTGCGCCTGGGTGACGTTCCCGGTCTCCCGAGCATCCCGTACGACCCCGACGCGGTGCTCCCCTTCCCCGCTCCCGACGGCTACGTAGATGACAGCTCGTATGGTCTGATGGGACCACCTCACAACTACGGCTGGAACTTCCTCTTCTGTGATGGGCACGTGAAGTGGCAGCGGCAGGTCGTCCAGAGACAACTGACCCGCTGGGATGACTGATCTGCCGGCAGCCAAGGCGGCCTGGCTCGGCTCACGGCACCCCTCATCGCCCAGCCGCAACGCCCCCCCCAAAGGCCGAGGCCTCCCCGGTGGCGAAGAGACACGCGGTCTGCGCGCACCTGGCGCGGCCATGCCTGTCTGCTCGCCGCGTGGAGGGCGGAGTCAATGAAGCTGCTGATCGCCGTGGTCAACAAGCGCGACTGCCGGAGGCTGCAGGAGGCCGCCGCAGCCGTGGGGCTTCACTGGACGGAGATCGGCAGCACCGGGGGGCTCCTGGGGGAGGGGAATGCCACGCTGCTGGTGGAGGCGGAGGGTGACGAGGTAGGGGCGGCGTTGGCGCTGATCGAGGAGCACTGCCGAGCCCGGGAGGAGGTCATCGACGCGGCACGGCCTGAGACGCGGGCACATGCGGCCGGCGTGCCGGTGGCGATGGCCGTGCAGGTGGGCGGGGCGAGGGTGTATGTGGTAGAGGTGGAGAGGGTGGTGGAGGTGTAGGGAAGGGCAGGGAACAGGGGTCAGGGATCAGGGGTCAGGGGAGGGGCGAGGTGGGTGGATCAGCACCGACAGGAGTCTGCGGTCTCCCCCCATGTCGAGTCGTGACGAGGACCGAGAACTGACGCACCTCGAGACGCTGCGCGGGATGCGGTCCTGGCAGCTGAGCTCCGCCCTGGCGGCCGTCTACATGGCGATCACCACCGGGGCGTACAGCACGGGCTATGCGCTCTACCTGGGCGCGTCAAACTCGCTGGTCGGGCTGCTGAGCGCGGCGCCTTCGTGGGGGCAGCTCCTGCAGCTCCTCTCTCCGCTCTTGATCGAGCGGCTGAGGGAGCGGAAGCCGCTCTGTCTTCTGGTCTACACCCTGGGCTACTCGATGTGGCTGCCGGTGGCGCTCATCCCCTTTGTGCTCACCGGGCCGTTCCGCCCGTGGGCGATGATCCTCCTGGTCGCGGCGTCCGGGGTCTGCATCGCTCTGGCGCAGCCGGCGAGCACGTCGTGGCTGACGGACCTCGTGCCGCCCGAGGCGCGAGCGCGCTTCGTCTCCCGGCAGCAAAGCATCATGGCGGGCGTGGGCCTGGCGGCGGCGCTCGCCGCCGGCGGTTACATGGATGCGTTCAGAGACGAACGGCAGCAAATCGGCTTTGTCTCGCTCTTCATCATCGCGGTGGTGTTCGCGCTGGGGGCGGTCCTGGCGTGGGCGCGGGTCGCCGAGCCGAGGAGGCGGCAGGCCGAGCCCGGGCCGGCCCTGGGGCTTCTGGCGCTGCCGTTCAGGAACCGGGACTTCCGTAACCTGACGTTCTTCGTCTCCTCCCGGACGATGGCCGTGATGGTGGCGGCGCCCTTCTTCATGGTCTTCATGCTCAAGGACCTGAGGCTGCCCTACTGGCAGATCGCCGTCTTCGCGGCGCTGTCGACCATCGCCACGATCGGCGCCAACCCGCTGTGGGGATACCTGGCGGACAAGTTCGGCTATCGACCCGTGTTCCAGATCGGGGCGGGCGGGCTGTCCATCGTGCCGCTGATGTGGGTCTTCGTCACGAGGGGCAACTACCCGCTGATCGTCCCGGCGGCGCAGCTCTGGGCCGGAGCGATGGCCGCGGGGGTGATCCTGGGGCAGTTCAACCTGGTCATCAAGATGGCGCCCGAGCAGAACCGATCGGTGTACCTGGGGGCGCACTCGGCGATCGTGAGCCTGGCCGTCGTCCTCGGCTCGGCGCTCGGCGGCGTGCTGGGCGACCTCTTCCTGCGGACAGGCCCGTTCGAGCTGTTCCACCGCGTGCTCTCCCCGCTCCAGTGCGTGTTCCTGGTGTCGTCAAGCCTGCGGATCGCCAGCCTGTTCCTGGTGCGGCGCATACGCGAGGAGGAGGCGGTGCGGGTTCGGGAGGTATTCGCCCAGGTGGGGAGCGGGAGCCCGCTGCCCACGTTCTGGAACCTGGCGCGGATGGCGCGCTCCTCCACCCCCTCCGCGAAGGTACAAGCGGCCAAGGCGTTGGGGGCGACCCGGAGCAGATTGGCGGTGGATGAGCTGGTGGCTCTGCTGGACGACAGCGATCGGGAGGCGCGCCGCGAGGCGGCGCGAGCCCTGGGGGAGATTGGCGATGAGCGAGCGGTCGAGGCGCTGATCGGCAAGGCGCATGACCCCCTGGCGGACGTGGTGGAAGAGGCCGCAGAGGCGTTGGGGAAGATTCCCGCGGGGGAGAGCCTGGCGGCGCTGCTCGAACTACTCGGTGACCCACACCCGTCCGTGCGGAAGGCCGCCGCGCTGGCGCTGGGGCAACTGGGGAATCCCAGAGCGCGCCTGGGCCTGGAGGAGCTGCTGGAGCACGAACTCGACCCCGCGGTGTTCCTGGCGGCCACGGAGGCGCTCAGCCGGATCGCGGGCACGAGCGCTCTGCACCGACTGCGGACGCTGCTTCGCAGCAGCAGCTCGAGCGTGGCGCGGCGGGAGCTCGCGAACTCCATCGGCAACATCCTGGGGCGGTCGGGGGAGTTCTACCGGCTGCTGCAGGCAGAACCGATGCAGCAGGAGGAGATGGTGGCGCGCGTGGTCGCAGGAAGCCGGCGCCTGTTGAGCGGACGACTCGTGGGCTCGGACGAGGCACGGGAGGGGATCCGTGAGAGCCTTGACCGCGCGCTCCGCTGCTTCCAGCAGGAGGACTACGCGGGCGCGGTCACCGGGATGCACCGAGCAGCATCGCGGGCCGCGCGGGCATTCGCCATCGGCAGCGGCGGGGCCGGCGCGCTGGCGGGGTCTCCGGGCTATGCGCCCGAGCTGAGGGTCGAGAGGAAAGTCGGCCTGCTGCTGGCGTCGGGCGAGCGTCTGCGGTTGAGCTACGGGTTCCTCGCCGGCCTCCATGCCGATAGCCACCATCGCCTGCTGCACCCGGAGGAGGGGCTGCTGGGGGCTTTCGCGCTCAGGCAGTTGGTGGATGAGCTCGTACGGCTGGCGAGGAGGCCGAACGGGCGAAGCGCGGGAGCCTAGACAGGAATCCGCGATCTCGAATCCTGCGTCCCACCTTGTGGGGGGCCGAACACGAGGCGCGCCGTGTGCGCCGAGTATCCGGCCCGCCCACCCCTCTCGAACGGTTCGGGCCGGATAGTCCCTGCGGGGCCTCTTCGCCCCCTCCAGACGGCAACGGCTCACGACGACCGGGAATCGGGAATTCCTATCCAGCTCCCCGTTCCCCCGACGGCCGCAGGGCTCGGTCGGCGAGACGCGGGACGAGGCGGCCAAGCAAACGGTCGCAGGCCGTACCGAGGTACGGCCTGCGAGAGAACGCCTCCGCCCTCGTGCGCCTTCCGCCGGTCGCGCGAGGGCCATGTCAACTGGATGCGCCGGCGCTACATCCCCTTGGGGGCGTGCGGCCGGTTGGGCCTCGTAGCCCCGGCACCTGCGCCACCGCCACCGCCTCCTGACCCGCCAGTCCTGGCATCGGCCGGTGTCGGCGCGAACCCGCCCTTGTCGATCGACTCGCCAGGTCCCATTCCCTTCGGCTTCGCGAACGTCTGGTGGGCGAAGAAGATGATCACTGCCAGGGCTGCGATGATCACCAACACCAGCACGACGGTCTTCATGGTCTGTGGCCCTGAGGCCGGGCTCGTTCGCCCGCTGCTAGCCATGTCTGCCCCTCCCTGTTGGGTGCGATGATCTGGCGACGGCTTGCCGCTGCTGTGGCGCGACGACGTCATGATCGGCGCGTTGGGCGCCCCTGCCCCAGACGGGCGCCTACATGTGGATGGTGCAGTACTTGATGATCCGGTTGCCGTTGGGAAGCGTCTGGCGCTCCACCAGCACGCCATTGGCCCACTTCGCATACTTGGCGTGCCCATCGCAGTAGGCGACGTTTACCCCCTCATTGTGGCGAATGCAGGCATCCTCCGTGAGGCTTACGCTGAACCCCATGGTGCACCAGCAACCCTCCGGAGGAAACCACGCAGGGTCCCCGTAGATCTCGTAGCCATCGACCACGAAGATGCTCTCGGCCGGCCGAGGCGCCTGGCTCCCCTGAAAGTCGGCACCACTCCACCCGAAGGCGTTGAAGCCGCGCGGGAAGCCCGCGTATGTCGGGTTCGGTGTGCCGAACCAGTTCCAGTAGCCGGCCCCGAGCCACATCGGGAAGACATAGGACCCCTTGAGCACGTAGGGCGGGCCGTATCCCCAGGGACTGCCGTCTCTCGGGCCGGACGGGCAGAGGAAAATCTGCCGGTTCTTGATGTAGGGCTGCAACGTCACGGTCGCTGTGTAGTTGTAGTCGACACCGGGGCTCCCCCCGTCGTAGTCCTGCTCGTACATCAGCCACGCCAACGCTATCTGTTTGAGGTTGCTCAGGCATGACACGGCTTTCGCCTTCTCGCGTGCCTTCGCGAAGACGGGGAACAGGATTGCGGCCAGGATGGCGATGATGGCAATGACGACTAGTAGCTCAATCAGCGTGAAACCTCGGCGCATGGCCTTCACTCCCCTTGTTCAGTATGGCCCATCCCGGGCGAGGTGCTCGGTGAGGGGTGATTCGCTCCCGACGCGCGGACACCTTCTCCGTTCGGCAGAAAACCTGCCAGGTTTTTTTGGGCGTCGGGCTCGAGAGGCGCGGCCTACCGCAGCCGCCAGAGCCTGGTCGACTTCGCGGGCATCTCCGTCTCGAACTGCAGGGCGTTGGTGGCGACGGTCCCACCGGTGAGGAGGTCCTCCACGGTCGCGGCCTTCGGCAGGCGGACCGTGCGCGGGCCCGGAGCGTCCACGGTCAGCGAGAGGAGACTGCGGTTGGCGTAGATCGCGTCATCGGAGTCGACGTAGAGGTGAGCGCCGGCGGCGGAAGCAAGGTTGCGGAGGAGCTTCGCGGGCAGGACGGGCGCAGCGGAATGGACGGAGGTCCAGGTCGGGAAGCGGCGCATGACGAGGCCGCCACGACCGCTGCCGACGAGCTTGCCGAGGACCGTGGCGCCGGGGTCATCCGCGTAGACGACCGGGCCGAGCGACTGGTCGGTGCCGTAGGTCAGGCCCGGGCTGAGACCGCGGAGGAGAGGCTCCTCGCCGGCAGAGAGAGCGACCTTGAGAGGCGCAGCTTCCTCGGCGTACCGGAGGCGGAGACCAGTGAGGTCTTGCATGCCCTTCTCGTCGAGGCCGTTCTCGCGCAGAAGCCCGGGGGCATAGAGCCAGAGGGCCCAGGCGCCGTCGCGCTTGACGCGCTGCTCGATGATCTCGCGCTGCCGGTCAGTGGGCGCCCAGCAGTTCGCCAAGATGTAGAGCTTCTGCCGGGGCACGTTCGGTAAGTCCTCGATGCAGTAGTAGCCGAAGGGCGCGCCGAGGCGGCCAAGCTGCGGCAGTTGCTGGAGCATGAACCAGGTGCTCACCGAGTTGTCGGTCTTCAGGTAGGCGAGGCTCTGGGGATCCACGATGAAGGCGACCTCGGAGACGGGCGAGCGATCCCAGGCGACCGTGCGGTCGGCGACGGCCTTCATCCGGCCGATGTCGGCGAGGAGGCGCGGGTCGTCGTACCAGCCGCCCCCCATGTCGAACCACCACTTCCCGCACGCGTTGCCGATGACGTTGGCGAATTCGCGCTCCTGCATCGCGCGCGAGCCCTCGTAGGTCTCCTGCTTCCCCCACTCCCCGGGCGCGCCGCCGGTGAGCCACGTGCGGATGTCGTTCTCATCGAACCACATCTTCCCGTGGAGTTTCACCGAGTCTGTCAGCGACATGAAGTGGCTGTAGCCATCGCCGAGGTTGCGGAAGGCGTAGCTCGTGGGGCTGGTGAGGAAGTCGACATCGGGGCAGTCCCACACCGCTTGCGGCGCGAGGTGCCCGGCGTTCTGCTGGCGCTGCTCGAAGAGCTGCAGCACGTACCCGTAGAAGGTGCCGAAGAGCGACTGACCATTGGTGGCCTGCTTCACCACCCGGGCGAAATAGCAGATGGTCTCCGCGGTGAGGTCGGAGAGGAAGAGGTCGAGGTCGATGGCATCGCGCGCCGCGACCGGGTCGCGGAACTCGAGGTGCTCGGCGGCCTTGCGCTTCTGGAAAGGCGGGATGGCTGCGGACTCGAAGGTCACGTTCGCGTCGCCCCAGGCCTTGCGCAGGCGGTCGTCGGTCTCGTACTTGCGCCGGAGCCAGTCCCGGAAGGCGGCGAGAGTGGGCGGGCTGTAGTCGCAGTACTTGCCGTCGTTAGCGCCCCAGTACATCCACTCCTCGGTGGTGCCGCTCGCCACGTGGTAGCCGATGACCCGGTCGGCGTAGGGCGCAGAGCGGATGTGCTCGATGTACCGGGTAAGCGCATAGGCGGTGTCCTGGCGCCAGATTTCGCTCGCCCACGAGGGACAGGGCTTGCTCTCGGTCTCGTGGTACAGCTCCGGCCCCTTGCCCTCATCGAAGAGCACGAGCTGATCGGGATGGAGCTTGTCCCACCAGTCGGGCGAGTTCACGTAGACGCGAGGGAAGACGTAGGCCTCGGGATCGGCCTCCAGGATGCGGATGATCTGCTCGTCGAGCTGGGAGAAGTCGAAGTGATCCCCGGGCGCGAGCCACGCCTGGCGGGCGAAGCCCGGCCACGTGTGCCGGCTGCAGGTGGAGGGGAACGAGTAGATGTGCACCCCGGCCTCGCCGAACTCGCGGAAGTACTTGAGCGTGGGGTTGTAGGTCATGTAGACCATCGCCGAGTTCGGCTTGCCGTCGATGAAGAGTGTCGGTGCGCCGGTGTGCGTGCGGACTTCGGCGACGACGGGACGGCTCTTCTTCTGGCTGATCTCCACGGTCGCAATCACCCCGTCTTTCCTGCCGTTTGGAGGGGCCGAATGCGAAGCATCCGGCCCGACGCCGTCGCCGACCACCACATCGGAATACCCCACCTGCAGTTGGACCTCGTGCGGCCCGCCCCAGGTGTAGCGGGGGACGTGCAGGCGCGCACTGAGGTTCACCTTCTCCCCCACCTTCCACTGGCTGGTCGGCGTGGGCGGCTGGAGGGGCTGCTCAGAGATGACGGCGCTCAGGCGCAGCAACCGGAGGCGGACCGGGTCATGGCCCGAGTAGGGCTTGTCGACTGAGAGGGTGAGGCTGACGGGCAGATCGGCGCCCGCGTCGGCAGAGCGCGGCACTGAGGCCGAGACGACCTTGACCTGCTGAGGCGGCTTCCGCTCGGCGGCGAGGTCATCCAGGAGGAGGGCGTAATCGGTGTTGGCCTTGACCCCGAAGGCGATGATGGCGAGGTAGCGGAGGGGGAAGTCGAGGGCGCCGTTCGGGTCGCTCGACCAACTTGCGACCTTGAACTCGGGGAAGGGCAGCTCGATCTTGCGCCACTCGCCCCCAGCGTCGAGCGGAATGGGCGGAGCGGTGTACTCGGCCCCGCCGGTCTCGCCGAGCTTGATGGCGAGACTGAACGGCGCGCCGAGGTTCTTGGCCCAGAACGAGAGGGCCTCGAAGGGTCGCTCGATGCCCCCGCGCCAGAAGATGTCGTTGAAGCCGAGGTCCTGCTTCAGCCGGAAGGACCAGCGGGTAACCTCGCCGTGGGTGGGGTCGGTGACATCCTCGATGGCCCAGGAGGCCAGCTCGCGCTCGAGCCGGGCCGAGTCGCGGGCCGCATCGAACGCCGAGGCGGGATGGCCGGGCCAGATGACGTCGGGCTGCAGGGGCTGAGCGTGGGCGAAGGAAGCAGCGGCCAGGAGAAGGGCAAGCGCGGACGCCATGCGACATCCTCCCGCGGGCGTAGTGCGGCAGTGTCGGGTCCGGACACCCGACCTACAGCACGGCTACTGCACGAGATACGACTCCGCCCCCTCCACGTGCTCGAAGGACAACCGTCCACCGTCCCGGGTCGCCTTCACCTCGCCCAGACTCCGCTCCTCCTCGTCAAATGCCTCGATCCTGACCCCGGCGGGCGCGTCGAGGGCGATTCTGGTCGGTTTGGCGATGACGATGACCTCCGTGCCGCCCGTCTTCGCCTTGCGGATGGCTACGGCGCCGTCGGTAGCGATGGCGCCGAAATTCCGCCACTTTCCTCCACCATCAGCGAAGATATAGGCCGGTGAGCGGACGAAGTTGACGCGGATGCCGTCGAGGTCCGTCGAATACTCCTCGAAGTCGGCGCCCTGCACGGCGGCCCAGGCGAACGGGGAGAGGTCATACTGCTTGCCAGCGAGCGTGACGGTCCAGCGCTTGTCGGGATTGCAGTTGGCGGCCACCTCCAGGCCGTTCTCGTAGCGGACCAGGACCTGCTTGGCGGCGTTCGCGTCGGCCTTCAGCGCCTCGGAGGCGCCGTACAGACGCCCGTCGCGGTGGTAGAGCAGTTGTTTCACGTGAAACATCACGTACCGGGACTGGAGCTGCTGCATCGTGTAGTAGTAGCGCCCGGCCTCGGCGAGGTTGACGAAGGGCTGGAAGCCGATGTGGCCGTAGGCGATCGTGTGGGCCTGGCAGTCGTAGAGGCCTCTCCCCCACGCCCAACCGGGCGTCATCGAGATGTCGGCTTCGAGCGGGTGGAGCTTGAGGAGGTCAAAGTCGAGCAGCAGCGGGTAGTTGGGCGCGTCGGGGATGCCCATCTGCGCGTAGTTGCCGTCCACCAGCCCCGCCGAGAACCAGTGGTGGCCGCCCTCGCTGAAGATGGGGCCGCCGTAGGCTTTGTGGCCATCGATGAGCAGCGCGCCCCAGGCCCGGAAGTTGGTGGCGAACTTGCCCGCTCCGGGCGAGCCGGCCTCGTAGTCCACCTGCCCCCAAGGCGGGTAGGCGGTGTGGCAGTCGCGGTAGGCGGTGTTGGTGCCGAACTTCGCCGCGACCTGGCGCGGGTAGTAGAGGGCCATGTCGAGGGCCTTGAGCGGCCGGATGGCGTAGGTGGGCGGCCAGACGCGCCACATCTCGCCGTTTGAGTTTCGCGCGCAGTTGCGCTCGTCCCACGACTTGCCGAGCGGGTTGTAGTCGGTGAAGTTCTCGTACAGGCCGATGTGGTAGCCCATCTCGCGCATGGCGCGGCAGTAGGCGATCATCTTCGCGTCGCCGACCTCGGGCGCGGCCTCGATGCACATCGTGTACTCCTGCGGGCCCTGGCCGACATCGGCGCCGTTCGTCCACGAGTCCTCGTGATGAGAGACGCGCACCTTCTCGATTCCGTGGCGGTGGTAGCTGCGCCACAGCTTCAGGTAGCCGTCGAAGCGGTCGGGCGCGGTGCCGCCGATGTGGCAGTAGAGGTAGTTGCGGGTCACCGCGGCCTGAGTGGAGGGCGGGTTGGGGATGTTGGGCAGGACCTCCTCGAAATGGGAGGAGAGGTTGATGAACTGCCGCTCGCCGAGCGGGTTGCGGGCGCCATCGGTCAGCGGGTAGTAGGCGGAGCCGCCGTTCACCGTTGCCGTGCTGCCATCGACTCCCCCGGCCACGTAGAAGGCGGAGGACTCGGTGTGGTACCAGTCGAGGAGGGTGAGGAAGAAGGTATCGTCGTTCAGGAGCACGTGCGGGCCGGAGCTGTAGATCGAGAGATAGGGCACGCGGAAGAGCTTGGGGCTCTTCAGGCCCTCGGCGCGACCGAGGCGGAGGGCGGTGGCCCGAGGGTCCTTGGAGGCCCAGTCGGCGATGAGCGATTTGCCCTTGGCGCGGAGGGTGAGCGAGAACTCGGCGGCAGCGTCCCCCACGGCAAATCGCCAGTTGGTCCTCACCACCCCGGCGGAGTCTGAGATGCTCAGGAGCTTGCGGGAGAGGTCGGGCGAGGTCGGCTCGCGCTCTGTCCCGCCCAGGATGAACACCGGGCCGGCGCCGGCGCAGGGCGTGATGGGCGCACGGCCGGCGACCTGAGCGGTGAGGTCGGACAGAGTGCCGGTCTTCGGTGTGTAGCGGCAGACGATGCGCTCATCCTCGTCGATGGTGAAGACGTAGGCGCCACCCTCCCGAGCCAGGACCACCTTGGTCGCCTTCGCGGCCGTGGGCAGGATGGTGTCGGGCGTGGTCGGGAAGGGCAGGTTCTTGATGAGCTCCGGATGGAAGGTCGGCAGCTCCATGTTGTCCTGGCAGAAGGCGACGGACTCGAGGTAGATCGTGCGCGGCTCCGCGTTCGTGCCATTGCGAATCTCGATGGCCTCGAGTTGGGCGGGGAAGTGCACCTTGCCATCGGCCAGGCCGCCCCAGTAGAGGTGGAGCGGGTCGCCGCGGGGATCATCACGCAGGCGCTTCTGGAGGAAGCCGTAGAACCTGAAGTTGGTCTTCCACAGCCCAATGCGGTGGTGCTGGCGGGAGGCGTCGAGAACCCGCAGCCAGACCTCGACCTGCGGAGTGCTCGGGTCGGGCACCCAGTCCCAGTTGTTCCCGTAGACCCAGGCGCAGGCGGCGTTGAACGGCCCGCTGATGGGGATGGGCTTGGGGGGGATGAGCTCGAAGTGACCGGAGCCGCCCTCCGACCAGTAGGTGAGCTTGGCCTGGTAGCGCAGGTCCTCGTAACAGGGCTCCTCCTCCGAGCGGACCATCTTCGCCCGCGCATCGCCCCACTGCGCCACGCGCCAGCCGGTCACGTCCGCAAAGGTGACCGTAGCCGGGTGCTCGCGCTTGCGGCCCCTGAAGCCGCGCCAGATGGGCGTGACGTGCGACGGCTTCTCCTCGACGGCAGCGTCGGTGTAGGTCGCCTCCTGGGGGGTCACGTTGCTGGCCTCCAGGTCATCGAGGTAGACAGTGAACGGCTTGAGCAGGTCAGGTGGCGCTTCCTCCTGGGCGACGAACAGCAGCCGGCTGATACGAGCGGGATCAAGCTTGCCGTCGGCATCGGGCGCCCAGTCGGGGTTGGTGGCCTCGCGGAAGGGAGTGGAGGTCCACTCGTGCCACTCGGGGTCGGGGTAGGTGTCGCCGGGGATCTCGAGGATCCAGTGCGAGTCGCCACCACCCTTCCGGCCGTTGGCCTCGATCAGGATGATGCCGCCGTGGGGCTTCTGTGCGAGCGCGCTGCCCTTCAGCCAGAAGCGGAGGCGGCTGTCGAGAGCGAAGCGGAGGTCGCCCACGTCCGTTTGCCACGTGGCGCGAACCATGGGCGGCTGCGTGCTGAGACTAAGGGTGACGGCCAGGCTGTGCTTGCCCGAGTGTGCTTGCCCGTCGGTCACGCGGGCGTTCGTGGCCGGGCCCGATTCGGCGACCCAGGGGCGAGGGGAGCCCTCGAAGTCGCCGATGGTGAGCCAATCGCCGGCAGCCGGGTGGGCCGGCGGAAGGGACATGGGCAGCAGCAGGAAGGCTGGCATCAGCAAGGCAGGTCGGCGCATGGCACGGACCCCCTCCGGACACGCTGAGCAATGGCGCGATGACTAAGGCATGCAGTGAGGCTACGAGGTTCGCGGAACCAACGAGAGGTACCTTGGGGCCGGCCTACGATCGACGAGTGGAACGGCCACTGCCACCGCGGCGAGCAATGATAGTCTCAATGATCCAATTGCACTAATAGTGCCTCTGGCGCTGACCGATCGATTGGACTCGCCCGCCAGGTCGGGCCGCTGCCCGCCCCATGGTTCGGCACTCTGCCGCGTGGCACCTCGCCCCGCGTGGGGCGTTGCGCACCGTGTAGCAGGCATTGCAGAGCCCAACCTCGACCAATGCAACTCGACGTGGGCATGGACACTGGTCTCGTACTCACGGCTGCCTGTGGCCGAGCCCTGGGCCGGTGGCCCGTGACGTGTCCGGACGGACGTTCCCCGGCCTTGGGGCACAGCGCGCGGGCATGGTCGGAGGGGTGCCGGGGGGCGGCCGGACCACGGGACGCGCGACTACCGTCCCGCGACGACCAGCGACTGCAACGCGCGGCTCGTAGCGCCGTCGGGTCCCCTCGCGGTCACCTCCATCAGATACGCTCCATTCGGCACTCGCAGACCCGCATCACTCCGGGCATCCCACAACAGCCTGTTCACTCCCACCACGCAGCCCTGGTCGCGACAGAGCGTGCGGACAGACCGGCCGGCGAGGTTCAGGATGCGGGCCTCAACGGTGGCCGGCGCCGACAAGGTCACCACGATCTGCGCCCCCGCCCGAGTGGGGATGGCGTCGAGGCTGCTGATCACGGCGAGCGACGAGGCCCCGCCCACCGTGGTCACGGCCTTCACTGCGTCCTTCTTGGTGGCGTCGTGCCCGGAGGTGGCGGTGACCAGCACTGCCTTCATGGTCCCGGCCGCGGTGCCCGCCTTCGCCTTCACCTCCGCCCGGAACGCTCGCGCCGCGCCGGAGGCCAGCGACGCCGTCTGCCAGCCGGTGCCGGTCACCTGGCTGGTGATGTTGATCCCTCCGGTCAGCCGGTTGAAGTAGGCCAGGGTCCAGGCGCCTCCGCCCTTCGTGCCCTTGACGGTGAAAGCGTCCGCCGCGGTGCCGTCATTCTGCACTTGCAGCTCGTAGACTGCCTTCTGGCCGGCGGGCACCGTCTGGCTTTTGGTCTGGCCAGTTCCAGTCCTGTTGTAGACGTTGTTGCCGAGGTAGGTATTGTCCCCCGCATTCCGGATCATCATGTCCGGCTTCGCGGGGGGCCCAGTGACCCCGCGGTCGCGGACGAACACGTCCTCCTGCATGTTGGTGTCCCCCGACACCAGATTGGTGGCGAGGGAGTCGAAGGCCACGTACCGGCCGTCCTGGCTGATGGGTGAGGGGGATTCCGCGCTGTCCTCGTTGCCCTGCCTGCCTGCCGAGCTCAGGCTCACCCGGGTCGTTCGACCAGTCTGGCAATCGTGGAGGAAGACGTCGTAGGTCCCATTCGTGTCCCCCGCCACCAGGTTGGAGGCGGTGGAGGAAAAGGTCACGTACCGACCATCGGCGCTGATCGAGGGGTGCACGCTCTGCTCGTTGCCCTGGGCGCCCGCCGAGTCCACGCTCACCCGGGTCGTCTGGCCGGTCTGGCAGTCGTGCCGGAACACATCGTCGGACCCGTTGGTGTCCCCCGGTACCAAGTTGGAGCCCAGGGAGTAGAAGGCGACGTAGCGACCGTCGGCGCTGAGGGACGGCTCCTGACTGAGCATATTGGCCTGGTTGCCTGCCGAGTCCACACTCACCCGGGTCGTCTGACCGGTTTGACGGTCGTGGACGAAAACGTCGGCGAAGTTGTTGGTGTCCCCTGCCACCAGGTTGGGGGCATTGGATGCGAAGGCCACGTACCGGCCATCGCCGCTGAGGGAGGGATCCACGCTCTGGCCGTAGCCCTGGCCGCCGGCCGAGTCCACACTCGCCCGGGTCGTCTGACCGGTCTGACGGTCGCGGACGAAAACGTCCCCTTTCCCGTTGGTGTCCCCCGGCACCAGGTTGGAGGCGTAGGAGTAGAAGGCCACGTACCGGCCGTCGGCGCTGATCGCGGGCGCCCAACTGCTGTTGTCGCCCTGGTGGCCTGCCGAGTCCACGCTCGCCCGGGTCGTCTGGCCCGTCTGGCCATCGTGCAGGAAGATGTCCACCGTCTCGTTGGTGTCCCCCGACACCAGGTTGGTCGCGTCGGAGTAGAAGGCCACGTACCGGCGGTCGGCGCTGATCGCAGGCTCGCAACTGCCGTCGTTGGCCTGGTGGCCAGCCGAATTCACGCTCACCCGGGTCGTTTGACCTGCCTGGCGATCATGGACGAACACGTCCGACACATCGTTGGTGTCCCCCGGCACCAGGTTGGTCGCGTAGGAGTAGAAGGCGACATACCGCCCGTCGGCGGTGAGGGAGGGCGAGCAGCTGGGCGCCTCGCCCTGGTTGGCCGCCGAGTCCACGCTCACGCGGATGGTACTGGGTGGCGTACCGAGTGGCCCGACCCCGAACGCGCAGTGAAAAAGCCCCGCGAGAAGACCCGAGGGAAGACCAATGGTGAGGCCCCGCGCGGTCGCGGGTACGGCGGGAGCGACCAGGGCGAACACGACCAAAGGCCCTACGCCAAGGCTACGCAGCATGGCGTCCTCCCTGGACCAGAGTGTGCCGTCTCCTTCGGTGTCAGCAGCATCGGTCCCTGCCGGGACGCAGAGCCCTCGCTCCCGCAGCCCCGTGGGAAGGCCGTCTCTTGACCCCGAGCTGGGAAAGGGGCATCCCTCCTTTCCCGGTGGCCCATGACCCTTGGCGGCAGTGGTGGTGAGCCGTTGTCTTGGGTATCGGGCATTGTGGTGCCAAAGGCCGGATCGACGGCGGCCACCTCAGCCGGCAAGGGCGCCGGCGCTCCCGGCAACGGCACTCCCTTCGTTTCAGAGTGCCGCGGCGCGGCACGCACGACTGATCTCCGCAACTCCTGAACTCCTGCCGCTCAGCCCTCGGGCGGCAGGTCCAGCTTGATGTGCAGGTCACGGAGGAGGCGGTCGTCCACCATCGACGGCGCGCCGCTCATGAGGACACCTCCAGTGGGTGTCGAGATGCATTGTAGGATGCTTAGTGTCTTATGTCAAAGCGCCACTATGCTCGCGGGCCCAGGGAGGGCTAGGGGAGGTCGATCCAGCGCAGGCTGCGGGGGCCGAACTCGGGGTCGAGGGGCAGCGTCGTCTCCTTCGTCCGGCTGGCAGCCCGGTTGACGAACCACAGGCGGAGGTCGTGGGTCCGGGGATCGCGGACAGCGCAGGCGATGCGCCAGGGGAAGCGGTACTCGTCCTTGGGGACCCGCCCGTCCGCGAGCCAGGCCGCGCCTTCGATCACCGCCTTGGGCCCCCAGGGCGTGCCCATTCCCGAGCCCAGATCCAGCATGTCCGCACCCTTGGCATCGCCCAACGGGAAGACCAGCACGGAGCTGCCGTCAGGACTCAGACAGTGCCCGCGTATCACCCCGCTCACGAAGGGGATGACCTTGCTCATGCGGAGGCTGTAGAGGCCGGCGCGGAAGGCGCCGGCTTCGACGTGGATGTCGACGATCAGGCCGCGGCTGTCGGGGAGCCACTCGCGCGGGCCAGCGCCGATGGCGTCGCGGCGGAGGTCGGAGCCATCGGCGCGGGCGAGGTCGCCGGTCCAACCGTCGCCGTAGCCCCGAGCCCAGGCCAGCCACTTGCCGTCGGGTGACCACATCAGGTCCCGACTGCAGCCCTCGCCGCGCGGGCCGGGAGCGACCAGCCGCTTCGGTTGAGAGAGCCCCTCCTGGAGGAGCCAGATGCCCCCGTCGTTGGTCTCATCGCGGACGGCCGCCATCGTGCTCATCGCCACGAGCTTCGAGTCCGGCGACCAAGCGAGGGAAGCAGGGGGCTTGGGGCACTTGGCCGCGGCCAGGTGGGAGCCTGTCGGGTTGTTCGCCAGCCAGACTCTCACGTTGCCCTTCTCGATGAGCGCCACCTTGGCGCCGTCCGGCGAGAGGGCGAAGACCGGGTCGGCCGGGTTGTCCGCGCGGCCGACGACCCATCTCAGGCCGGTGGCAAGATCGGCCAGGTGCACCTGGTCATCCCGCCCAAGGTAGGCCATCCTGTGGCTATTGGCGCTATAGGCGACCCAGCCCGCGATGTCCGGCACCACCGGGCGCGCGACGGGCGGCCGGGGGTCCAGAGTGTCGAGTGCGAGGTAGTCGAGCAGGTAGTAGACGCCGTGGGGCTCCAGGTACCCCAGGCGAACGGTGCACGGGGGCGGCGGGGGCACGACGGGAGGACCGGGCTGGCTGGCCGGCGCTATCGGCGCCGGACGACACCCGGCAAGTGCGAGTAGACCGGCAGCGACTACCAAGGCGCGCATGGCTCGCCTCCCTGTTCCGTCGCTGAGGACTGCGCCGCGGCTGCCGCTTCGCCGTCCGCGCGGGAGCGGCCTGCATGCGGAGAGAGCTGGCGGCGCACTCGCGTAGCGCCCGGGTGTTCTTGGTTCCGTGACCCGCTCCGGCAAGGAGGTCTCGGCGTCCCCTGCCGGGCACTAACGCACGAGATCGCGACGGGAGGTAGTCGGATGTCCGAGATGACGAAGCGAGAGCGTATCCAGGCCGCGGTCGCCGGGCAGCCGGTGGACCGCGTGCCCTTCAGCTTCTGGTACCACTTCCTGGACGTGGAGGACAAGGCCGGCGAGGAGTTCATCGCGAGCGAGATCGCCTTCGCGACAAAGCACGATGTCGACCTCCTGAAGGTGATGCACGACATCCCGTACGACATGCCGGAGTCGATGCCGGTCATCAGGGAGCCGGGCGATTGGCGGCGGCTGGAGCCGCTCGACCCGCGGCAGGGGAACTTCGGGCGGCACCTTCATGCGCTGAAGCGCATCCGGGCCGGCCTGCCCGATGACCGGCCGATGGTGGACACGTTCTTCCACTGCTTCGCGTACGGGCAGAGAATCTGCGCCGAGCGACCGCTCGTGATGCAGCACCTGGCGACGGACCCGGAGGCGGTCGCGTACGGGATGACGGTGATCGGCGAGACGCTGAAGCGCTTCGCACAGGCGTGCTTCCAGGAGGGGGCGCTCGACGGAATCTTCCTGGCCATCAACGCCATCAGCCGCGAGTTCATGGACGAGGCGACCTACTCGCGGTACTTCCGGCCGGTCGATGAGGCGGTGCTCGGGAACGCCATGCGGGGCGGTTGGTTCAACGTGGCGCACCTGCACGGGCTCGACATCTTCTTCGACCTGGGCGCCACGCTGCCGTACAATGTGCTGAACTGGAGCGACCGCACGACGGCGCCGTCGCTCGCCGAGGCGCGGCAGAAGGTGCCAGCGTGCCTCATGGGCGGGATCAACGAGGTGACCGCGGCGGAGGTGACGCCGGAGGAGACCAAGAGCCAGGTGCGCGATGCGATTGGGCAGACCGGCGGGCGCAGGTTCATTGTCACCTGCGGGTGCGCGGTGCCGACACCCACGCCGGAGGCGAACCTGTTCGCGGTGAAGGAGGCCGTTCTCCAGGCCGCGGGCGTTTGAGGCTCAGAGCGCCGGTCGGAGGACCGACTCTTCGGCAGGCTCAGAGTCCTGAGCAACGTCGAAGGACCGGCCTACGCGACGGCAACGGCATTGCGCGAGTGTGGGGTCATGTCGGGTACCGAGGGCGTGCAACTGGGTGTGTGCCTGCTGCTCCCGCTGAGCTACGTGGCTCTGCTGCTCTGGACGGCGGGTCGGCAGAACGGCCGGACGCCGCAACAGATTATCGCGACGCTGGCCGCGGTTGTGGCGTGTGTGCTGGGCATCGTGGCGATTGGCATCGCGCTCAGCGCCTCCCGAGGGGGCGGGTTGTTCGAACTGCGAAGGGGGTCGGGCGGAGGGTTCAGCCTGCCGCGGGTCGATGTGAGCGCATTCCGGCCGGTGGATGCGTTGGGCCTGGCGGCGTGCGCGGGGTTGCTGCTCGTGGCGTTGAAGGTGGCGAAGAGGTTGACCGCGACGACGAAGACGGCGGACGGCGGGCCGGATGCTTCGCATTCGGCCCCTCCGGACGGCGACTGATGGCGTTGCCGGGCGAGACGCCCGGCCTACGCGGACTGGTGAGGGTCGGAAGTGGGGTCACAGAAGGAGCCCGAGTTCGAGGGTCTCGTCCCGGACGAGGCCACACTCTACGACAAGGTCAGGGCCAAGTTCCACAAGCCGAAGCTGACGCGGAAGCAGGCCCTGCTCGCGCGGCCGGTGCGGAACCCAGCGCTGAAGTGGGAGCAGCTCGACAACGGCGAGGTGCGGATCATCTTGCCGCGCCGCGACGACGGGATCGGCAAGGTGTTGTCGGTGCTCTTCTACGTACCGAAGAGCCGCCCGGTGAGCCTCGATGTGGTCGGCGCGAGCGTGTGGCAGCTCTGCGACGGCGAGCACACGGTGGATGACCTCGTCGAGGCGCTCATGGACGAGCACCGACTGCACCGGCGCGAGGCCGAGGTGTCGCTGACCGAGTTCCTCAAGACGCTCGGCAAGCGGCACATGGTCGCCTTCATAGTCCCGACCGAGTTCCTGAAGGGCGAGGACGCGGAGAAGCCGACCGAGCCGGAGGAGCAGAGCAACGGCGCCCCGCGCAGCGCCGGCAAGCCGAAGAAGGGCTCGTCGAGGCGAGGCAAGGGTCGGAAGCGCGATGACCGGTAGGGAGCGAGTGGACATCGTGCAACGCGGAACGATGACCGATGAACTCTGAGCGGCACCACCCCGAAGCCGGTGCTTCCTGTTCCGCGGTCCGCGTTCCGCGTTCGCCGTTGTCGGACGGCTATCCCCCAGAGTTTGTCAAGTTCCTCGGCACCGCCGGGGCCCGGTTTGTCGTATCGAAGCAGCTCAGGGCCTCCGGTGGGCTGTGGTTGAGGCTGGCGGGGCAGACGCTCGCGATCGACCCGGGGCCGGGGGCGCTGGTCAAGGCGCACACGAGCCGGCCCAAGCTCGACCCAGCCAAGCTCGATGGGGTGCTTGTATCACACAAGCACCTCGACCACACCAACGATGTCAACGCGCTGATCGAGGCGATGACCGAGGGCGGCCATCGGCCGCGGGGGGTGCTTCTCGGCCCGAGCGATGCCATCGACGGCGACTCGCCGATCTGCGAGTACGTCCTGCGGTACATCGGGACGGTCATCCGCATTCACGAGAGCGAGGCATACCAACTGGGCGACCTACGCATCCGGGTAGCTGCTCGACACGATCACCCCGATGAGACCTACGGCTTCCTGCTGGAGGGTGGGGCGGAGAGAGTGGGGCTGGTCATCGATACGCGGTTCCACGAGTGGCTCCCGGAGAGGTATGCCGGGGCGGAGCTGCTCATCGTCCATACGGTTCTCGCCGAGAACCCCGAGCGGCGAGTCTACCACCTCGCGGTCGAGGACGCCGAGGCGATCATCCGGGAAGTGAGGCCGCGGCGGGCAGTGCTCGCGCACTTCGGGATGAGGCTGCTCCAGGCAAAGCCGTGGGAGATCGCGCGGGCGATGAGCGACCGTCTGGGGACCGAGGTAGTGGCGGCGACGGATGGGATGACCGTTCCAGTACCGTAGGAGCGGCTTCAGCCGCGATCTTCCCGGGGTCCGAGATCGCGGCTGAAGCCGCTCCCACAAGGGCCTCTGCGGGAGGGCTGAGGATGTCAGCGATCAAGGTCGGCTGCCAGACGTATAGCTGGGAGATGCACGGGGAGGCGTGGAAGGGGACGCCGGATGACATACTGGACGCGATGGCCGAGGCGGGGTACGCGGGGGCGGAGTTCGCGGTCACCATGCTGGGAGCGTACTGCGATCGGCCGGGCGCGTTCGCGGAGGCGCTGAAGGCAAGGGGGCTCGAGCCGGCGGTCACCGCCTATGCCAGCCCTCACGGGTTCAGCGATCCGGCCCGGTGGCAGGAGGAGATGGCGGGCGCGGAAAGGGCGCTGCGGTTCGCGGCGGTGTTCCCCCGGCCGCTGCTCGCCCTGGGGGGAGCTGCGAATCCCACGAGGGATGACTACGAGACGAAGCTAGCACAGGCGGGCCGGTTCTACAGCGAGGTCGCGCGCAAGGGGCGCGACATGGGGGTCGATGTAGTCATCCACCCGCACTCGCACCACGGGTCGCTGCTCGAATCCGAGGACGAATACGACCGGATGCTGGCCGCCACGGAGGAGAGCGGCGCCGGCTTCAACCCCGACACGGGGCACATCGTGCGTGGCGGACAGGACCTGATGGCGTGCGTCAACCGACACCTCGGCCGCGTGCGGCACGTCCACGTCAAGGATGTGACGGCGGACGGCGGGTGGGCGCCCATGGGGCAGGGCATCTGCGACTTCCCGCGGCTGTTTGAGGCCCTCGAGGGCGCGGGATACGATGGCTGGGTCGTGGCGGAGGAGGAGTCGGCCCTGGCGTGGGAGGACCCGGCGCGCGCGATCAAGGTGAACAGGGAGTACATCCAGTCGCTGGGATGGTAATGCGCCCGGCGCCTGCCGCTGGCGTCGTCGCCGTTCGATTGGGTCAAGCCGGGCCTTGCGGCCCGGCCTGCCCGTTCGAACCGTGCGTGCGGGACTACCGCACACGGCTCCCGCCCGGGTCACCCGCAGTGGGAGGAGCACCCCCGGTGCACCCTCGAGTATCGCGGCACGATTTGAGGAAGGGGCCGTGTACACGGACGACGCCATGTGGTTAGAGCAAAGCTCAATCGCCGACGTCGCTTCGCTTGTGGGGGGGTCCACCCCCGCAGCACCCTATCCCTTGCCGATCTCCGCGTTCCCCGACTCTCCAGGCTGCGGCCCCTTCGCCGTCCGACTGCGCCGCCGGACGCCCGGCGTGCCCGCCGGGTCGCTCCGCTTTCACGGAGCCTGATCGCTACTATGAGCCGCTCTGACTCCTCGTCCAGACTTGGCCTTCGCTGGCTCGCGCCTTCGCTCGGGCTTCCCGCTTCACCGGGGCCGGACGAGGCCTCCCTCGGTCACGCGCTCATCCCTTCCCACCGTGCCGACGCCCAACTACCTGACAGGCTCTCGTGCCGGGTTTCGCCCTTCGGCAGCAGGCTCACCCACCTGCCCGGCCGTTTCGGCGTTCGCTCTGCGCTTCGGCCCAGTGTTTGCCTCCGGCCCTTCACCACCGCCCCCCACGGCGCGGCGGCTGCCCTTGGCTACGGGGGCCTGAACGTCACACGAGTACCCCCGGCGGGACTCCAACCCGCTGGATGATCGCGCTGCGAGGCGCACTGCCGGCGGGTCTTCCGACCCGCGCCTCCAAACGGCAACGGCCCTGCGGGTCAGAAGACCCGCCGGCACAGAACGACCAGAGATATCGGCGACCGTGAGACTTCCGTACACACTCCAGGACGTGCCCGGAGAGGAAACCACCGGCGCGCGAGCGAACTGCTGGTGCTCGTTGCCGGATGGCCCGCCCTTGCACCCGGAGCACTCATGGAGTCCGAGGAACGCCAGGCCCTCCTCGCCCGCACGGCCATCGTCGCCCTGGTCTTCGCCGTAGCGGTGGCGGCCGGCGGCGCCTTCTCCGCTCTGGTGCGCTACGACCTCGTGGGCTTCGGTCACCTGCCGCGAGCGGCCGTCTACTGCGTCTTCGCCCTGCTCCTGGTCAACGCGCTCTCGCTGAAGATCGTCCGTCGGCGGCTGTTCTCGACCGCACAGCTCTGCTTCGTCTACATCGCCATCCTGGTCATGGCCGGCTTTCCGGGCCAGCAGCTCGTCACCTACCTCTACCTCGGCGGCATCTCCTCCCAGCACTACGCCACGCCGGAGAACAAGTTTGAGCAGACCTTCTTCCGCGACATCCAGCCCTGGCTGGTGCCCTCCAAAGACCCCAGCAGCCACGCCGTTGCCTGGGCCTTCGAGGGCCTCCCCGCCGGGGCGAAGATCCCCTGGCAGCCCTGGGTGAAGCCGCTCCTCGCCTGGACGCCCTACATCCTCGCCCTGCTCATGCTCCAGGCATGTCTGGCCGCGGCCTTCCGCCGCCGCTGGGCCGATGACGAGCACATGCTCTTCCCCCTCGCGCGCGTGCCGGTGGAGATGGTCACCTACACCGGGCAGAGGGACCTCCTGCCCGGGGTCTTCCGTCGGCCGCTCTTCTGGGTTGCCTTCCTGGTCCCCGTCTTCTGCTACTCGAAGAACGCGCTGCACTACTACTTCCCGGCCATCCCTCGGACCGACCTCATGCCCACCATCCAGGTCGTCTTCACCAGTCGCCCCTGGACCCAGCTCAACTACTTCCCTTACTACTACTACTTCGAGATGATGGGCGTGGCGTACCTCATCGCCGATGACATCGGGGGGAGCCTCTGGTTCTTCTGGGTGGCGCGGCGGCTGATGATGGTGGCCCGCGATGCCATGGGCATTGCCGAGATGCAGGAGTTCTTCCAGCAGCAGGGCATCGGGGCCTACCTCCTCATCGCCGGCGCCTATGTCTGGATGGCGCGTCACCGGCTGAAGCAGGTCGTGACGAAGGCGCTCTTCAACGCGCCCGAGGTGGACGATTCCACCGAACCCCTCTCCTACCGCATGGTCTTTTTCGGCCTCCTCGGCTCCCTTCTGGTCATCCTCCTCTGGGGCAAGGCGGCGGGGGCGGATCTGTGGCTTACGCTGTTGATGATGATCCTCTACGGGGTCTCCATCCTCGTCCTCTCGCGCCTCGTCGCCGAGTCCGGCGTGTTCGCCGTGTGGACGCCCATCGGGCCCCAGAGCGTCATCGTGCGCATGTTGGGGAGCCGCACCGTCGGCGCCCGCAACATCACCGCCATGGGCTACATGGGCTGGAAGATCGGCGATACCGCCTCGAACACCATGGCCAACATCTTCCAGGGCTACCGGATGATCGACCTCGCGTGGCTCAAGCCGCGAAACGTCTTCTGGCTGATGGCCGCCTCGATGGTCCTCTCCCTCTTCGCCTCTCACCCGCCCTCTCTCTATGCCATCTACAGTCACAGCGTGCCCGGCCTCGGCTGGTGGCCCAGCGGCGCGGGCTTCAGCCTGCCCCAGGGCATCAGCCAGCTCATCCTCAACCCGCTGGAGTTCAAGCCCTACGACTACTGGCACATGGGCCTCGGCGCGGGCATCGTGCTCCTCATCCACCTCCTCCGCCAGCGCTTCCTATGGTGGCCCTTCCACCCCCTCGGCTATGCCGCGATCATGGGGCCCCAGTTCATGGGCGATCGCTACGGCTTCTCGATCTTCCTCGGATGGCTGGTGAAGAAGGCCGTCAAGCACTTCGGCGGCCACAAGGCCTACAACGCCATCCGCCCCGCCGCCATCGGGATCATCGTCGGCAACGCAGTGGTCCTCCTGACCTGGACCATCGTCCACTACTTCCACCCGATCTCAGGCGTTCTCATCATCGAGTAGCACCCCCCTTGGGCCGCGTGATTGACGCCTGTCCGATGATCGGGTACACTCGCCCCATACCCGATGGATCAGGGTCGCCTTGGCCGAAGGAGGTGACGCCGTGACCTACACGGTCGTGCTGGTCCGCGAGGCGGACGGGGGCTTCTCTGTGTCGGTGCCGGCTCTGGTGGGCTGTCACACGCAAGGTGACAGCTTGTCGGAGGCGCTCGACATGGCAAAGGAGGCCATCCTGGCCTATTGGGATGGGGAGCGCGAACTGGGCAAGGACATGCCGCCGGATGTCGATGAGTTCGTGATGAACGTGGGGGAAAAGGCCGAGGCTTTCGTGCTCCAGGTGACCGTGCCTCTCAGGGAGGAAGCGGAGGTTGCGTAGGCTTCCCGTCGTCTCCGGCCATGAGACGCTGCGAGCGCTCGAGAAGACCGGCTACGAGTTCCTCCGCCAGCGCGGAAGCCATGTGACGATGATCAACCGTGCCGCCCGCCAGACGATCCCGGTCCCCGTTCACGCGAGCAAGCCCCTCAAGCCCGGCACGCTCCGGGGCATAATCAAGGCCGCCGGCCTCACCGTGGACGAGTTCTGCGGGCTGCTGGACTGAAACCCCGCCCGCCGGGGTCGCTACCGGACGTCTCGGCGATCCCCACCCATGGGCCCACCGACCCATGGGCGACACCAACATCGCAGCAAGGAACCGATCGCCATGCCCCTCGCTGACCTGCCGCTTTCCGACATCATGCGCCTCGCGGCGCGTGAACAGATCCTCGTGCCCGCCTTCAACGTCGCCCATCTCCCCATGGTCGAGCCGATCTGCCGCACGCTCGCGGAGCTGGACACCTTCGGCCTGGTTGAGGTGGCCCGCCCCGACGTCGAGAAGTTCGGCGCGCAGAGCTTCGCTGCCGTGGCCGCGGAGTACCGCCGCCTCGCTGACCCTCACACCACACGCCTCCACCTCGACCACGTTCCCGTCATCGATGAGGATGGTCGGCGGGTCGATTGGCAGCCCATCGTCGGCGAGGCCCTCTCCCTCGGCTACCACTCCGTGATGGTCGACGGCTCGCGGCTACCCATCGAGGAGAACATCGCCGCGACCGCTGAGGTGGCCGCCATGGCGCACCCGCTGAACGTGCCGGTCGAGGCAGAGCTGGGCGCGGTGCTCGGGCACGAGGCCGGGCCCCTGCCGCCCTACGAGGAGCTCTTCGCCTCCGGGCGCGGGTTCACCGACCCCGACGAGGCGCAGCGCTTCGTCCGGGAGAGTCATTGCGATTGGCTGTCAGTGGCCGTGGGGAACATCCATGGGGCGATCTCCGGCGCCGCCCGCGACCAGAAGAAGGTCCCGGCCCGCCTCCACATCGGCCACCTTCGCCGGCTGCGCGAGGTGACCGGCGTGCCACTCGTCCTGCACGGGGGCTCGGGGATCCAGCCTCAGTACCTCCGCGAGGCGGTCCAGAACGGCATCGCCAAGATCAACATCGGCACGGAGATCCGCCAGGCTTACGAGCGCGCCCTGTCCGAGACCGGCGAAGTGGCGCAGGGCCGGCAGGCGGTGGGGGAGTCCATCCGCCAGCTCGTGGGGGACGTCTACCACATCGGGGGGTCCGCGAGCCGCCTGACGCAGTAGGATCACGCACCGAGCGGCCGCCCGGAAGTGTGGGGAGAAGCGGCACGCTTCTCCCCACAGTGCGAGATGGTTCCCGACCGGCTGCTACGCCGCCTGACTCGGCCCTATCGTCCCTTCCCCCCCGACGTCTTGCGCTCCCCATGGGCCTGCAGCACGGTCACTGACGGGCTGCCCCCCTGCCCCGTGATGATCCGCGACGCCCCGCCGGGCGCAGTCAACCACAGTGCCGACGCGCCGCCGGTCTCCAGCCCCAGACGTGCCCGCTCGGTGCCCCTCTCATCGCAGAGCAGCACCATCGGGGCCCCGTCGGCGGAAAGGGCTAGCTGCAGCCGGACCTGGCCGCTCGGCTCCATCAGGCTCACGGTGGCCACGCCATCGGACTGGACCGCGATCCCTCCGCGCGGCTGGCCCTTCGCGTCCACGAAGTGCAGGAGCACGGTACCGTCGGCGAGCACCGCCAGCCCGGTGCGTGCCTGCGTGGTGCCCCCCTTCAGGTCCATCTGCACCGCCCCGTCCGGGTCCACCCCGAGGAGCACCCGGTCAACGCCCCGGTTGTCCCACATTGCCAGCTGCGGGTTCCCCGAGCCATCGAGCTGTAGCGTGGCCCGGACTTGCCCCGCTGCGTCGACGAGCTGGAACCCCTGCGCCGCGATCACCTGGCCCTCTGCGCAGGGCTGCGCGGCGGTCGGCAGCACCCCCGTCCGGCCGGGGCAGGTGCAGCCTGCTGCGGGCGGGCAGGTCGTCCCCTGGCCTGCCGGCGCCCGGGCCGCGCAGGGCCTGCTCAGCTCGATGCGGCGGACCTCGGTCGCGTAGCCCTCGCCGGCCGGCCCCCTCGAGGGCCGGACGATGACCTGGACCTCGACGCAGTCTGCGCTCTCCGCGAGGGTGAGGCCCTCGATGTCCAGTCGACCCTCGGCCTGCCCCGTCTGGTTGCTGGTCATCTGGACCAGCTCCTCCGGCTGCCGCCTGCCGTTCACCAGCGCATACACCTCGAACACGGTGCACGGATCGCCCGCATCCAGGCGGGCGTCAATCCGCAGCCAGCCACACGCGACCCCGCAGACCGTGGCATGGCCCACCGGCTCGCCCATCGATGGGGTGGCCACCTGGTCGCCCACGGCGGCCGCGTAGAGCAGGAGCTGTACGTCCGTCGGACGCTCCTGCGCGTGGGCGGCAATGCCGGCCAGAGCATAGAGCAGTACCACCCCGATCGCTGGAGCGGAGGAAGTGCGTCTCATAGCCCCCTCACCTCCCTGTCGAACGATGGAGTTGCTGCGTCGAGGCACAGTTTGACGGTGCAGCGTCCGTTTCCTGCGCAGATGCGAGGGTTTGCGAAGGTTTTACAGGTCGTTAGGCGTGTAGTGCACCGGGTCGGGGCGCCCCCAACCTGCTGCGGCAGGTCAGCTTCTGCAGTGGGGGCCTCGGCCTACACGGAGAGTGTCATGCCCCCGGCTAGGCCATTGTAGAAGAGGGTGCAGTGTTGCAGGACGCCCGCCCAATGAGGGCGATCAGGCCCTGTGGGTGCAGCTCTGCACCGATCGCGCGGGGTACGCCGATGGGGAAGGGAAGCCCGTAGACCTCAATGGTCACCGGGTACACGTTCCTTGAGGCGGAGGCCTCAGAGGCCGACGCCATGGTGACCACATCCACGACGGGCAGACCCAGGTTCTGTGCGGCCTGTCCGTCTATGCAGGTATCGGAAGCTCCTGTGTCCACCAGAGCGATGCCCGAGATGGGCGAGGGCACTTGCTGGCCTTGCTGCAGCATGGCCTGCGCCATGGGCTGAAGCAGCCCCACGGTGACCTGAAGACAGGGCCCCTTGTGACGAAGGCCAACGCTCGGAGGTACAGAGACCGGCTGCCCATCGTCGGAGTGGGCCTCAGTGACGTTGAACTGGATATGAAGGATCGGCATGAAGAGCCCCCACTGCCAAAGCCGGTATGCTGATCTCCCTGCTCGGCTCATCGGCCGGTCGAACAAGGAAGGGATTGAGCCCGAAACGCCTTGCTCCTTCGGCGAGGGCGTCCTCGAGCGTGTCGAACACGCCGATGAGGTCCGCGTCCTTTACCAAGACGAGCTTACCTGCGTACGTGGCCGCCCACTCTGTCTGGTGCTGTTCGTAGAACCGAAGTTCCTTCTCTAACACAGATGCACCCCCGACCTCTCCTGCTGGCGTGGTGGTTCCCCCTCTGGCTCTTCCCCTCCTCCGCCCGACCCCTGGGCCGCACGTTCCGCTGCTCGCAATGGCCTCCGTCCAGGCGAGGCCGGGCCACCAGGACCGGCTGCCGTAGACTCAGAACTCCGTCGCCCCTGAGAAGCGGAACCGCCGGACCTTCAACGCCGGCACCAGGGAGCCCTCGGCGATGCGGGTCCGCTTGCCGATCAGCTCCACCTCGCTCAGGGCGCCCAACACGCCCTGGGTGAACCGCAGGTTCTTCACGCCCCGCGTGAGCTTCCCATTCTCGATCAGGAACGTGCCGTCGCGCGTCATGCCGGTCAGCTCGGTTCGGATGGGGTGCGCGGCATTGGTGTAGTGGAAGCGCGTCACCAGAAGCCCGCGTTCGGTGCTGGCGATCATCTCTTCGACCGAGCTGTCGCCCGGCACGAGATGCAGGTGGCCGGGGAACGGTCCCCAGGTCGCGGGTGCCGCTAAGGCGTGCCCCGTCGGCGCCACGCCCGCCCGGGCGGCAGTCGTTCGGTCATGCACCACCGCACGAGCGATGCCGTTCTCGATCAGCATGACCTTCTGCCGCGGCACTCCCTCGTAGTCGAAGGGCCACGGGAAGAAGCGCGGGTCCAGACCGTCGTCGTAGAGGGTGATGTTCTCCCCGCACACCCGCTGGCCGATCTTCCCGCTCATGAAGCTCCGCTGCTCCACGAACGCCTTGCCACCAAAGCCCATCCAGCCCAGCTGGCCGATGAGGTCACCGACGGCGTCTTCCTCCAGGACTACGGTGTGCTCGCCGGGCTCGATCTCGATGGGGTCCGCCGATTCCACTGCCTTCCGGGCGGCGACCCGCGCGATCTCCTCCGCATCGATCTCCGCAACGTTCATTGCCGTCCGTGTCGCCCTGCCGGTTGAGGTGGGACCGGTCATCGTCACGTTGATGTCGGCCGAGGCCCCCGTGTCGGTCGCGGCAACACCCTTGGAGTTCGCAATGGCCATGGCACTGCCGCCGGTGGAGAAGGCGCCCGACGCCGTCAGGCCATCCGCTTCCGCGACGCGGATGATCTCCCTCACGGCGGCGGCTCGGTCCTCCGGCGAGAACCTCGCGCTCCCGCCATAGTCGGCCTCGACCTTCGCGTACTCCGCCGGGCCGGGGAGGCCGAGGTACTCCTCGTTCTCCTCCTGGTGGCGGGCGATGTCGGCCGCCCGCTTCACGCAGCGCCGCATCCCCTCGTCGGAGAGGTCGTTCGCCGTCGCTACCCCCACCCGCCGACCAAAGGCCGCCCGCACGCGCAGCGCGGTGCTGGCCTGGGTGACGTTCTGATGGATCGTGTTGTTGGCGTAGCGCGTCAGGCCCGAGGCCCCTCGCGAGACGATGACCTCGGTCTCGTCGGCGGGGCTCATCTCGACCGCGCGCTGGCCAAGCTCGAGCAGTCCGTCGTGATCCGACATCATGTCACCTCATCACAGGCATCCGTCGGTCGGGTCTCCAGACCCGGCACCTGCGCTACTTCTCCTCGAGAACCCCCACGCGCACCTTTCGGAAGCGCGCCGCGGAGACGCCGTGCCCCACGTGGGCCGACTGTCCGGGTTCGCCCTTCCCGCAGTTCGGCACGCCCCAGATCACCCAGCCGTCCCGGTTCTGCACCGCATCGACCGAGCCCCAGAACTCCGGCGTGATCCCCGTGTACGTCGGATTGCGCACGATCCCCACGATCTGGCCGTCCTCGATGCGGTACGCGATCTCGGTTCCGAACTGGAAGTTGAGCCGCTTGTCGTCGATGCTCCAGCTCGTGTTGGTCCGCAGGAGCAACCCTTGCCCCATGTCCTGGATCATCTCATCCAGGGTCCACGTGCCCGGCTCGAGGTTGATGTTCGTCATCCGGATGAGCGGGATGGACTCCCACCCGTCCGCCCTCATGGCGCCCCCGCTGCGCCGCAGGCCGATCCTCGGCGCCGTCTCGCGCGAGGTCAGGTAGCCGGAGAAGATGCCCTCCTTCACGATGTCCACCCGCTGCCCCGGCACGCCTTCATCGTCGTAGGGGAACGATCCCAGCCCTCCCGGCAGCGTCGCATCCGCCGTGATGTTCACCTGCTCCGACCCGTAGCGGAACTCGCTCTCCAGCTTGTCCGGGGTCAGGAAGCTCGTGCCCGCATAGGAGGCCTCAGTGCCCAGCACGCGGTCGAGCTCGATGGGGTGACCGCATGACTCATGGACCTGCAGCGCGAGTTGGGTGCCATCGATGATGACGTCCTCCGTCCCTGGCTCACAGTGCGGAGCCTTGAGCAACTCCTCCGCCTCCCGGGCGATCTCCCCCGCACGGCTGGGGAGATCCAGTTCGTCGACCAGCTCCCAACCCCGGGTCATCATCTGCCCACCGTGAGTGCCCGGGTACGACCGCGTCTGCGTCTCCTCGGGGCCGACCGCCGTCGCCTCAATGCCGGCCCCCGTCTCCGTGCGTTCCTGGGCGATCGACGCCCCCTCCGAGGAGGCGAAGTGCTGCTCCTCGCGCACGCACCGTAGACGCCCCTCCCGCAGGCTCACTTCGGCCGACTGCGCCATGATCCGGTCGCAGTCGAGCAGCAGGGCGATGCGCTCCTCGAGCGGCACCTCAAACGGGTCCTTGTCGTACGGCGTCTCCACCCGGTCCACGATCGGATCGCAGTCCGCCAGCTCCACGGGCTCCTTCAGCGCCGTCGCCGAGGCCCTCCCCACCCGCACGGCGAGTCGGGCGGTCCCGATGATCCCCTCCCGCGTCAGGTCCGACGTGGCCGCGAAGCCCCACGCGCCGCCCACCAGCACCCGCACCCCCACCCCGCGGCTCTCCGACGACGTCAGCCCCTCGACGAGTCCGTTCCGCGTGGCGACGCTCTCCTGCCGGGTGCACACGTACCGGGCGTCGGCGTACGAGGCCCCGGCCTCCTTGGCGGCGTCGACTGCCAGCCGGGTCAGCTCCTCCATGTCGCGCATCTCCTTGCTGCCATTCGTCCCGTGGGTCGGGTCTCCAGACCCGACACTGCCGTCGCGGCACCAGCTTCAACCGCGACTGCCATACCGTCGCGTCAACTCTGCGCAGCGGCGGGCTTCGTCCGTCCGGTACTTCGTGAAAACGCCGACGCACACCGCGTCGGTCGCGCGTATCTTCGCGAAAGCGTACGACCAGGCCTCGTCGGGATCGTTCCGACCCGCCGCCATGATCTTGTAGCCGATCGCCGGCGCCGGGAGCTGCCGGATGGCCTCCACCATCGCGTCTCGGTCGTCAGGCAGGTAGGTCTGCGGCCGGTCGCTCAGGTTGTAGAAGCAACAGCAGTGGAACTGGGCGCCCAGTCCCAGCTCAACGGCCCGGAGGTGCGTGCGCGGCCGGTGGCCGGCGATGCCCATGACCATCCCCAGGCTCTTCCCCAGCTCGATCGGCTCGCGCAAAGCCTCCAGCTTGCCCTCGGCCTCCATGCAGTCGCTCATCCCGCCGTGCATGAAGCAGCACTTGGCGCCCGACGCGGCGATCCGCCGGACGTTCTCCGTGACGGAGGCCATCTCCGGCGCGGTCTGCCCGATCCACTGGATCGCGCCGCCCTCCTGGCGGTACTCGTTCAGCAGACGGATGATGTGGTTGTCACCCCGGCCGATGAACGTGTTGATGCCCTCCGCCTCGCACTCACGCAGCGTGGCCTTGATCCGCTCCACGGTGTAGTGGTCCCGCATGTCGCGGTCGAGCTCGGCGCTCGTGTGGGAGCCACCGCTGAACGGGTTCCCGCCCACGATGAACCGCGATACGCGCACCCCACCAAGATCAACGAGCGGCATGTCCGCCATGGACCTCGACGCCTTCGCTGCCGTTTGTACGACCGCCTTCGCGGCCGCTCCCCGCCGTTCCTGTCACCTGTCACCTACCCCAGCGCCCTGGCCGTCTCCTTCAGCTGCTCGATGATCGGTATCTTCTGCGGGCACTTGGGCTCGCACTCACCGCACTCGAGACAGGCGCTGGCCGGCAGCCACTCATGGTGGTGCTCCGGCCCGAGGTGCCGGTAGCCGTGCTTCGCATGCTCGGTGAGGCCCCAAACGCGATGCAGGTTCATCAGCCGGAAGTTCTCTGGGATGTTCACGTTGTTCGGGCAGGGCATGCAGTAGTTGCAGCCGGTGCAGTAGAGCTCCGCGAGCCGCCTGTTCTCCTCGAGCATCTGATCGATGCGCCGGCGCTCCTGCTCCGTCAGCGGCTCCGCGCGGCTGGCGGCAGCCACGTTCTCCTCCACCATCTCGATGGTGTTCATCCCCGACAGCGCCGTGGTCACGCCCGGGTTTGCGAGCACAAACCGCAGCGCGACCTCGGGCGTGCTCGCCATTCCGTCCGGGAGCACGCCGCTGATCCTCTCCGAGGGGAACCCCAGCCGTCCCCCGCCGACCGGCCCCATGATTGCGATGCCTAGCCCGTGCTCTCGGGCGTAGTCGATCGCCGGCTCGTTCGCCCGGTCGAGCAGGTTGTACTGCAGCGTCATGCCGTCGAGGAGGCCCGTCTCAAGCAGCCGGATCATGTTCTCGGGCGAGTCGTGGCACGATACGCACATGTGGTGGAAGAGGCCCTCCTCCTGAGCCTTCCTCGCCGCCTCCAACCCGCCGCCGGGCTTGGCGAAGCTCTCCTCATACGACTGCCACCCGATGCTGTGAACGACCTGGTAGAAGTCGAGGTACCCGCACCCGATCCGTTCGAGCGACCCCTCCAGCCGTTCCCGCCAGCCGGCGGCCGTGTCGTCGTGGAGCGGGTTCTTCGTCGAGAGGTAGAGCTTCGAGCGGTCGTAGCCCTTGATGGCCTCGCCCAGCATCCGTTCGCTCCACCCGTTGTCGTAGCCGGGCGCAGTGTCGAGGTAGTTGATCCCGAGGTCAATCCCGCGTCGGATCACCTCGATGGCCTTGTCATCGTCTTGCGGCAGCCTCATCAGCCCCCAGCCCAGAGCACTGAGCTTCTTCCCCGTCTTGCCGAACTCGCGGTATTGCATCGCCCTTCTCCGTCCGTCACCTGATAGTACGCCACGAAGCACTCGCCGCGGATGACCTGCCGTTCGGAGGGGCCCCTTCGCGCGAGTCGATCTACAGCAGGCCGTACGCCTCCGCGATCTTGCGCGCCAGGGCCCGGTTATCGCCGTGACCCGTCTTGCACGCAATGACGTCGGCCGCAAGCGGCCGACCGAGGAGGTACAGGTCGCCAATCATGTCGACGATCTTGTGCCTCGCAAAGGAATTCCCCATCGGTTCCGGCGCCGACAGGCGATCCCCGAAGGCGACGATCGCCATGTCCGGTTGCGCGCCCTGCAAGCCCCGCGCCGTGAGCAGCGCCTGCACCTCCTGCTCGGTCGCGAAGGTCCGTGCACGCGCCAGGCTCTCGGCGAAGCCCTCGCTCTCGGGCACGTACGTGGCGAACTGGCTTCCGATCAACGGATGCGGGTGTTCGAGAGCGTAGCTGAAGCCCCTGCCCGGCTTGGCAAGGATCACGCAGCCATCCCGAGAGTGGTAGAAGACCCGGTCGCTCACTTCGATCACCGGCACCTCACCCTCCAGCCTCGCCTCGCCCGCCTCCTCTAGCAGCGCAAGGTACGGCGCCGCGCTCCCATCAAGGAGCGGCACCCCTCCCCCGTCAACCTCGATGACCGCATCGGTGATCCTCTCCGCCCAGAGCGCGGCCATGAGATGCTCGACGAAGTCGATGCGCGCCTCGCCGGATGTGAGCGACGTGCAGTTCGGCACCTCGGCCACGTGGTGCAGGTCGGCCGGGATGCCGATGCCCGTAGGAACATGCCGGAAGAGGATCCCAGTGCCCGCCTCGGCGGGACGAATCGTGACCGTCACCTCGGCCCCGGTGGCCAGGCTCGGGCCGGTGATGGTCTCCGCGCGGCTAACGGTCGTTGTCGGCCAGGCAGTGAGCTGGGGCACTGTCATGTGGTCCCGGATCGTGTTGCCTCTGCGACCACTCTCGGGCGAGACGCCGGATCATCGCGTGGTCGCACGAGACGGGATTATACCCTCTCTCACCGTCGGGAATCAACGCTGCTTCTCGGATTCCCCGTGCCGCCGAGTTCCTCGATCACCTGCTGGAACGGGAACCGGTCGCCCGGGCACTCCGTCTGGTCCAGGTCGCGGTGCCGGTAGATGTCCGAGACCTCGAAGTCGTACTTGTCCATCAGCCGCCGCACCAGGGCAATCAGGGCCGTAAGCTGCTTCTCGGTGGGCCGGGCCGGCTGCAGGCGACCATCCGGGTCGCCCACGCTGCTGAAGCTGCCGACCAGACAGATTCCGAGGTAGTCGTTGTGGCCGGTCGTGTGGGCGCCGGGAGCTTCCTCCGGGCGGCCAGGCTGCACCGTGCCATCGGCCAGGATCACGTAGTGATACCCGATGTGGTACACGCGGCCATGATACTTGAGACCGAAGTTCCTCGCTGCGTGGTCGCGGTCAATGGCGGCGGCATCGAGCAGCTTCCCATCGCGCCAACCGTCGGAGGCAGTGTGGTGGAGGACGATGCCCCGCGCCCGCGACCGGAACAGGAAGCGATACCAGTGCCGGCCGTACCGATAGCCCGCCCACGCCCAGCCGACGTTCAGCACCGATAGCGCCAGGAGAACCGCCGGCACAAGGTTGGTCTGCCACCCGGGACCCGGGGTCGGCCGCCTCATCTGTGGACAAGCCTCGCTCGCCGGTAGATTCGCGACTCGAAGGGGACATCCTGCCTCTGGGGGAAGCCTTCGTGCTGCCGGGCCTTGTCACGGGCCTCGCCGGAGGGCCGTCCGATGGAAGCTGTCCTCTTCGACCAGCCTCGTGCCGCACGCCTGGCTGAGGTTCCGCAACCGTCGCCAGGGCCGGGCGAAGTGCTGGTCCGCACGCGGCTTGCCGGCATCTGCGGGAGCGACATGCACGCCTACCACGGCACGCAGCCGTTCTTCGTCTACCCGCAGACTCCGGGCCATGAGGTCGTGGGCGAGGTCGTGGCGGGCGGCGAAGGGGTCCGCCTCGAGGCGGGCGGGCGCGTGGTGGTCGACCCCACCGTGAGCTGCGGCCAGTGCCGGCCCTGCCGGCTCGGTCGCTACAACTGCTGCGCCAACATCCGCGTGCTGGGGGTGCATGTCCCGGGCGTGCTCGCGGAGTGGTTCGTCGCTCCCGCCCATCGCCTGCATGCCGTGCCCGATCACGTACCGGACGAGGTCGCCGTCCTCGCGGAGCCCTTGTCCATCGGCTACCACGCCGCCGACCGGGCCGGCGTTCAGACAGGGGACCATGTCGCGATCATCGGCGCCGGCCCCATCGGCCTATCGCTCGTGCTCATGGTCCAGGCGCGCGGCGCTCGATCCCTGGTGGTCGACCTCGAACCCTCCCGTCTCGCAGTCGCAAGGCGCATGGGCGCCGAGGTCACGGTCGATGCCAGCGCCTGCGACACCGTGGCCGCCGCGCTCGAGTGGACCGAGGGTGACGGCGTGGCCCTCGCCTTCGAGGCCGTCGGCACGCCTCACACGATCCGCGCCGCTGCCGACATGGCGGGGCCGACGGGCCGGGTGGTCATCCTCGGCCTGTGCCAGAAGGACGTCTGTCTCCCCGGCAGCATGTTCGTGCGGAAGGAGCTCGAGGTGGTCGGCTCGCGGCTCCACCAGAACACCATCGAGCAGGTCGTCGCCCTGCTGTCGACCGGCGCCCTTGACCCTCGCCCTCTTCTCTCCGACATCCGCCCTCTCGCCTCATTCCAGAGCGCCCTCGACGACCTCGACCAACGCCCCGCCCGGTTCCTCAAGATCGCCCTCCAGCCTTGATGCGCACCGTGCCGTTTCCCCCCAAGCCTTGCCGTTCTTTGTGTCTTCGTGTCTTCGTGGTTTGCCGTTCGGAGGGTTCCCTGCCCCCACAGCGAACCTCCCCGCGTTCCGCGTACCGCGTCGACAGGAGGACCTGCCGTGAGCGAGACACTGAACCTCGCCCTCGTGGGCTGCGGGGGCATGATGGGCGCCCATCGGAACGGCCTCCGGGCGCTGTGGGAGGCCGGCTACCGGGAGTTCCGCGTGGTGGCCTGCTGCGACATTGAGGAGGGCCGTGCGGCGAGCATGGCCGACGGCATCGCGGAGTTCCAGGACACGCGGCCGTCGGTTCACACCGACCTGGAGAAGATGCTCGCGACCGAGCCGGACATCCAGGCGGTCGACATGTCGCTGGTCCATCGTGACCACCACCGGCTCGCCGTTCCCGCCCTCGAGGCCGGGAAGCACGTCATCGTCGAGAAGCCCCTCGCCATCACCATGCGCGCCGGGAAGCTCATCCTCGATGCAGCGGAGAGGTCCGGCAAGGTGCTGGCCGTCGCCGAGAACTACCGCCGCGATGCCGGCCATCGGGCCGCGAAGTGGGCGCTCTCCCAGGGGCGGATCGGCGACCTGCGGATGGTCTTCTGGATCGACATCGGCGAGCGCCTCTGGTACTGGACCTGGCGCGAGCACAAGGACCAGGCCGGCGGGGGCTGGCCGCTCGATGGCGGCGTGCACTTCGCCGATCTCTTCCGGTATCACATCGGTCCCGTCCGCACCGTCTCCTCCGTCGTCCGCGCCTACTACCCATTCCGTCACGGCACCCCCGACAACCCGACCGGCCCGGCCATACCGGTCGATGTCGAGGACACCACCCTTGCCCTGATGACCTTCGATGGTGACGTCACCGGCGCGTGGATCTCGACCAACGCCGCCCCCCCAGCCGGCTTCAACCGTCGGGCCATCTACGGGAGCGAAGGCTGCCTGGAGCTCGGCGGGGGCCTGCGGACACGCAGCGGCGAGCTCTCCGCCGACAGCCTCCGGCAGGAGTACCTGGCCCAGCTCGACGGAGAGGAGAAGGAGCGCCTCTTCCCCCACGGCGTCTTCGACACCGTCGCCCAGGAGTTCTGCGAGTTCATCCGCGCCTGCCTCTATGGCTCCCCGGTCGAGACCGATGGTCTCGAGGGCTACAAGGCCGAGGCCATCTGCTTCGCGCTGTATGAATCGCAGGCCCTCGGCCGCCCGGTGACCACCGACGAGATCGAGGCCCTGCAGGTAGAGGAGTACCAGCGAGAGATCAACGAGGGGCTCGGCCTGGGGTAGGGAGTGTCACGTGTTCCTGTGTCACGTGTCGCGTAACGGCAACGACGCCGAGGCCCGTCACCCCCGCACCGCGACACATGACAGACGGCGTAGCGCGTGAGGAGACAGATGCAGGTCGCCCAGGCCAGTTGCCTTGGCGTACCGAGCTGCAAGCTGGCCCACGGTGCGCCTGTGGATTCTCGTGCCGTGTCGGGATGGGAACAGACATGGTCCGTTGACATTCACCTTGCTGCACGCCCTGAGGTAGCGGATCAACCCCTTCTGGGCCAAGTCTGAGACAGCCACCCGACGCTCCTTGCCGCCCTTGCCTCGCACAATGAGATGATCGTGCTTCACGTCGTCCACGTCGAGACCAACTACCTCGCCCAGGCGGATACCCGTGTCCAGCATCACCAGGAGGAGAGCGCTATCCCGCAGCCCTAGGAACGTGCCCCTGTCCGGCTGCGCAAGCAGGGCCTCGATCTGCTCGGGCTCGGAGAGGTGGGGCATGATCCGCTGGGGCTCTCTCACCTTCTGCAGAAAGGCGGGCTCAACGGCATCGTAACCCTCGCGCCTTGCCCAGTTGAGGAAGGCCTTGATGCAACGGATGTAGCCGTTGGTAGTGGCGGGCGAGTAGCGCTCAACGTATCCGGCAAGACCGGTCCTGAGGCCTTCGCGGGTGAGTGCCGCGAGTGGCTCGCGCCACCAAGGGGCCAGGAACCTGGTGAGCCTTCGCTGGTAGAAGTCGGTGGTCTCTCTGCTGAGTTTCCGCAGGCGGCGGTCGACCAGGGACTCACGGATGCCTTCCCCAACGCTTGGGTCGCTGTGGTCGGCTCTCTGGTTGATGAGCAGCATTGAACTCCCTCCTTGCGGCAGTCTCTCGTACTGCCACTCACCCCTATTCCGCGTTCGACAGTGGTAGGCATGCGGGTCGCGAGAAGGCGGGTGGTTGCAGGGGTTCCGGAAGGTAGGCTTCGGAAGTGTAGTGTCTACAGGGCTGGAGGCCGGCGCGGGTCAGGCTTCGGAGGGTAGCGAGTCGAGGTGACGGACGCGCTGGGGTGGAGGGAGGTTGAGGGCGTTGAGGATCCGGCGCTGGGCGGTAGTGAGTTCCGAGCAGAGGACCGTGGAGCCGGCGGTGCCTTCGAGGTAGGCCAGGTGAAGGGCTTCGAGTTCCTCGCGCATCGGGGCCCAGGTCTGCTGCGTCTCCCGCTCGATGACCCGCATCAGCAGCAGGGCTAACCAGCACACGAGCACATGGGCTCGGATACGATCGGGCAGGCGGTGGTAGATCGGTCGGAGCTCGAGGGTCGTCTTCAGAGCCCGGAAGGCGTTCTCCACTTCAAACAGCTGCTTGTAGCCGAGCGCGACGTCCTCGGCGCTGAGGCTGGGGTCAGTGGTGGAGAGCAGGAACTTCCCGTCGAGCTTCGCTTCCTCGTCCAGCAAGGTGCGGTTGACCCGGAGTTGTCCGTTCCGCAGCTCTCGTACGTAGCGGCCCATCGTCGGGTGGCTCTGGAGGGCGCACACCGACTTCGAGTGCTTCCCGCCCCGCCGTCGGCGGCCGTCATCGAGCCGCCGGATCTCCTCTTCGAGGCGCGCGACCAGCTTCTCCCGCCGCTGGCGGTCGCGTGCGGCCTGGGCCGGGTTCCGTACGAGCACGAAGCGGCGGACCAGACTCCCCTCCTCAACCCGCACCTCTTTGACCTCCAGGTTCTCCCGCACCTGGGCAAACCGCCCCGGGCGGCTCAGGGCTTCATGGTTGGCGGCCTGAGCGTCGCGCAGCCGCTCGCCCACGATGAAATGCCCCCCGCCGCGCTGGAGGGCGATCCGCTGCGACTCCCCGTCCAGCCCGCGACCCATCTTTGCGCACGCGGCTGATCTGGCGGATGTACATGCCCACATTATATGCGTTCATCACCCGACATGTCAACACCTATTCCGTCACCCTTAGTGCCTACATTCTCCAGCTCATCCCAGCACTCCACTCCCCAAATACCAGGCCTTCTCGCCCCTCAACACCCCGGAATCAGCCTACCACTGTCGAACGCGGGCGCCAGGACCCGCTGGAATGTCCGAACCTCATGGGTCCCCGGGCGAGGTCCCATGGGGTTCAGCAGGTCTGCGCGAGACACATCGGTCGTCCCGCACCCTCAGCCGGATGCCCCGGCCGGCGTGCACGTAGGCGGCGAAGACCGAGCCAGCCGGACGCACCATGCCGCAACCGTGGTCGTAGACGGTCGGGTCCACCGCGAAGCCATGGGGGCTGCCAAGCTACGTGATACCTGGGAGCGCCGGTAAGGGATGATCGCCCCAGACGGCTCGAGCGATGCGGACCAGCTCGCGGCGGATCTCGGGCTCGGGCAAGGCGTGTGAGCCGCTCTCCAGGATCTCGCGGACGCGCGCCGCAGCGCGTTTCGCCGCGTCCTGACTGCCCCGCTTCGCCCAGTTGTCCCGCCGGTCCCGGTCCAGCATCTGGGGGTAGAAGTGCTCCCGGCAATGGCGCAGCGTATGCTCGCTCGCCAGCAGGTGCCCCTCCGTGAGGAGCTCGTCAAACACGACGCCGGAAGGGACGTGATCCCCGCTCGTGGGAATCCCTTGGGCCGCGCGGAGCGCGATGCCGCAGAGGTCATTGTCGAGGACCAGTTTCGGCAGGCTGAAGCAGCTCTCCAGCTCCAGCATCCCCGGCCCTGACATGTTGTTGACGCCCGACAGAGCCCCCAGCACGGCGCCCAGGCTCGTCTCGGCCCCTGCTTGAGCATCGACCACCTTGGAGTCCGACAGGCCCAGGTACCCGTGCGTGGGCAACCCCAGACGCCTGCCGATCTGCGCGTGAGCGCACATCACCATGATGGACTCGATGGCACCCATGGGTGTCGTGCCATGTCGCATGTCGAACACCGAGGGCGATCCGCCGTAGATGACCGGTGCGCCAGGGGCGGCGAGCTGGGAGAACACAACGCCCGAGAGGGTCTCGGCGGTATGCTGGATCAGGCTTCCCGCCATCGTCACCGGCCCGACGCTCCCCATGGCCGGCATCGATACGAACTCCACCGGAATCCCCCAGCGAGCGGCATCCAGTACATCCTGGATGATGTGGTCACCCCAACGCAGCGGCGGCGAGGGGCAGCAGTCCACGACGGCCAGCGGACGTTCGCGCAATGCCGCGTCCGTGCCACGGACGGCCAGAAGCAGCTCGCGCATCACGGCCAGAGAGCCATGCCTGAAGGTGCCGGTCACGACAGGCTTCTCGCAGTACAGCAGGGCCGCGAGCAGGCGGCTCCAGTCTGCGTGCTCCCGCGGCACATCGGTAGGGACCACACCGGTCGATTGGGCCGACAGGTACGGGAGCACTGCCGTTACCTGGGCAAGCCCGACGCAATCTGCGAGCAGAGGCTCCCTGGGCTGGGTGGCGCCCGGGTCCAAGACGGAGATCGCAGCCGACCCCGGGTTGAAGTGCGGGCGGACGCCTGCCAAGGCCATCGCCATCTCACCTGGTCGGCTGTAGAGCTCGATCCGCGAAGGGGCCGACTTCACACACCGGTGCACTGTCTCCTCGGCCATGCGAACCTGCCCGCGATCCCGATCGACCGCGAGCCCATGGTCAGCCGCAAGCTCCAGCGCCGGGGCGCTCCGGGTGGTTACCCCGCGCGTTCCCAGCAGGAGATATGCTTCGTCGAGGATCCTGTGCAGGAGATCCGGGCTGAGGAACTCCAATACGGGACGCATTTGCCCGCCTTGTTGTCCGGTCTCGGTGGGGGTCGGTTCCACGGGATGCCTCGCTCTGGTGATGGTGTCCCGGACGCAGGGGGCGCGCACTGAATGCGATGTGGTCGCAGAGCCGCTACCAGAAGCTCTCGCACTGCGCAGAGGAGAGCACCGAGGCGGTGCCCTCCTCCCTCTTCTTGCCGCGGCGGCGTCCTCACTCGCCCGTGGGAGGCGGGCCGAAGGGGAGTTTGGCGTACTGCGCGTATAGCGAGCCTTCAGCCCCGGGATCTCGGCCGGCTGCGACATCCTCCAGCTTGGTCAGCAAGAGGGCGACCCGCCACCGGAAGTAATCGTAGCATGGCAGGAGTTGAGCCGGGTCACCCGAGCCACCGGCCTCGGCGCCTGTCTGCAGGCCGGTGGCCGGGTATCTCGGTGCGATCAGCGCGATCTGCTCGAGAAGCACATCGACCTCGTCCTTCACCGCCAGGGCGGCTTTCCCCTGGGCCTCGCGAACCCTCTGCTCCAGCGTGTACAGGTACCGGTAGTCGTCGATCCCCTCTCGCACCCACTCGTACCGCGGGGTCGGGATGATGCGGTCCCGGAAGCAGTAGGCCGGTCCGCGGCCCGTGTTGCTCTCGCCTGGGGTTTCCGACCCGCCGGTGGGAATGGGTGAGTACGGGTCGCTGCTTCCGGCCCCGAAGTACGCCCACTGCCAGTTGCCCCGAGCCCGCAGCTTCCACAGGCTGAACCCCCAGGCCAGCCGCGAGTACCCGTTGTTGTAGACCCAGAGCGTCTTCTTGAGGCGCTGCGTCTCGTCGATGAGCCGGGCGGAGCCCTCCCACGCATGGGTGTTCAGCACATCCACGAGTCCGGCGAAAGGCGTGTAGTCCTTGCTGCCGCTGCTGTCCCCCATCGGGTTCACCGACAACAGCAGTCCCGGCACCTGCCGGCAGAGCTTGATGTAGGCTACCGTCTGGTCGAAGCTCCGGTTCCATGGGTTCTGCAGGCTCTCGCGGGGTTCGTCGTAGATGGTGAACACGACCCGGAAGTCGGGATGAGCGTCGAGCCACTCCCTATGCTGCCGCATCGCCGACACAAACGGCAGCGAGAACTCTGGTGAGAGCTCCTGGACCCCGGCCCGTTGCAGCGCCCCGGTGACGTGGTCAACGCCGGCTTGGTGCACGCCGGTCATCCCGACCTCGCGCAGCAAGGCCTCGTACTCGTCCCACGCCGTGAAGTCGATCTCGACCTCGCCGTCGGCCGAGATGCCCTTGACCGTCGGCGATGGCAGCGTGATCGCGTTGAAGCCGTGAGCGCGCATGTCCTCGAGTTCGGCACGCCGTGTGGCCGCGCCCGCGCCGGCGTAGTACCAGCCGAACTGCATGTTGGGGTCATCCAGCAGCCGGAAGGGCAGCACGACGACGATCAACGTTAGTGGCGTCGCGGGCCTGTTCTCCGTCCGGAAGGTGACCGTGCCTCGGTAGCGGCCGGGCGCCGCCGTCTCTGGCACGTGAACCGTGAGCCAGAACTGAGTCGTGCGGCCCTGCGGGATGTCCACCCTGTCGAACGGCTCGAGCGCCTCGGGCCCCACCATCCAGACGAAGCTCCTGACGCCTCGGGCGAGCTGTCGGACAAAGCGCACATTGACCGCGTCGCGGGGTATGGTCGCCCCCGTGCCGGACTCCAGGTCCGTGCAGGTAACGGTGGCCCCGGCCAAGGGCTCCAGGGGCTTCACGACCACGGTGATCGGCTCGTACTCCCCCGGGGTCGCAAACAGCTGGAGCTCCGTGGTGATCTCCTGCGGGCGGGGATTCGCGTTGTGGTAGGTCTCCTCGAGGTAGCTACGACTGAAGATGACGTAGCCCGCGCGCTTCTGGCCCTCAGTGGGAGTGAGCGGGGGTGTGGTCTCCTCGTGCTCGACGAGGACGAACTTGCCGAGCCGCGTCAGGACTTTCACGGTGGACCGCGTGTCCCGGCTGCTGAGCAGACCAAGCTGCTCATCCAGAAGGGCCTCGGCGTCGCCGGCCCAGAGGGGACTGGCCGCAGCCAGGCAGGTCAGGAGGGCAAGCGAGCGTGCAACACCCATGGGCCCCTCCGGAGAGGCCGGCCACCGGCGGGAGAGAAGAACCACGCGGCGGCCGAACCGCTACTTCTCGACCCGGAAGCTGGCGAAGTAGATGGTCGCTTCCTGGTCTACCGCGATGTACCACTGGGTAACGTGGGCCTTGTCGAGCTGCTTGCCGGCATTGGTTACGATCGTCGAGATCGGAAGGTCGATCTTGTTCAGCCCGGGCTGAAGCCTGAAGGGGATGTCCCCGCGCGCCTCGTAGCCCGGGGTCTTGTCGCGGACGGCCAGGTAGCAGTTCACGATCTTGTCGCCGGCGTTGAAAGCCTCGAAACGCAGGGAGTTGTAGCCTGTCCAGTCGTCTGGGTGCTCGCCGGCTCCCCAGTAGCCCATGCTCAGCACGGCTTCCTGCTTGGCGAACACGACCTTGACCGCCTTGGCCCCCAGGTCCGCCGCGTGATCATCGGAGAGTGAGCCTGACGCGCCCTCGACGTACTCGAAAGGAAGCGGCTCGGTAGACAGGTCCACGAGCAACAGCTGCTGCCCACCGGCTGCCGGCTGGGCGCTGGCCGACGGCGCGGGCGTCCCGCCCTCGGCACCCGCTGCCGCCACGAGGTTCTGGAGAGTGACGCGGTCGATCTCGATGCGGATTTTCCCCTCCAGAACGATCGTCCCGCCGCCTGGCGAGGTCGCCGTCCCAGGCGCGGGGCCGCCAACGGCCGTCGGAGCCGCACCCGCACCTTCCAGGCAGATGTCGCCGAAGTAGACTACGTATCCGTCGCCCTCAGTGGTCTTGGCGATGTACCACGACGTCATCGTCGAGAAGTCGAAGGGCGTCGCGCTCTGGTTGCGCTTCACCTTGGTCAGGTCGATCGTCACGTTGTTCGCGCCGGGCTGGACCGTGAACGGGAAGTCCGCGCGAGTGGCGTAGTCCACGGTGGTCCTATCCCGAACGGCGAGGTACATCTCCAGGGGTTTGCCCGCGGCATTGTGGGCGAAGAACCTGAAGCTGGGGAACCCGGTCCAGTCCTTGAGGCGCGGGTTGTACTGCCCCACCGCCCCCTCGCCAAAGGTCGCCTTGAGGCTGACCCCATCCGGCTTCTCAGCGAAGTCGGTCGTCAGGGCCACTGGGGCGGTAGCATCGCTGGGCAGCTCGCCGTCCTGCACGTTGAGGATGATGGCCCTGGCCGGCTGGGCTAGCGAGAACTCGGGCGCGGAGAGGCTGAGGAGGAAGACAAGGACCATGGGGATCCCCCCTGATGCTCCAGAGTCGCCGTCAGGGCCGAGGGCGTCGGCGACCTGATGTCCCCCAGGCCGATCGGGCGGTCGCGCCGCGGTGAGACGGCGCCGATTCTCAGTTCACCGTCGAGAGGCTGGTGCCCTTTCCACCGCACCGCCCTTATTCTGCCTCCCGGATCTTGATCCACCTGGAGTGAGAGAGAGCGGCTGGCTTGTCCTTGCCCCAATCTCACCGCAGAACCTGGACTCGTCTCAGCGGGTTACTGAGTCAGCCGACAGGTCTGGATCGCCTCAAGGCAGACCGAGATCGCCTCATTGTTCTCGGCCTGGTCCTGGGTCACGCCCCAGCGAAGGTCCACGGCGATGAACTGAACGCCGCGCGCGAGGTACCGCTGCTCAAGCTCGGGGAATGCGAAGCGGACGAGGTGGTCCCGCTCTGCGTGCATGTCGCGGAACGTAGATGAGATGAAGACGCGCACGGTGCGGTCGTCGGAGGGCACGGCTACTGCGTTCCTCGCTCGAGCGCTACGTCGCAGTCGGTGGTTTGGGGTCGGACGTGAGAGGATTCCGCACGTGGCAGCCATGAACCTGCGACGTTGACTGACCGCCCTACCGTCCAACTGGCCTCCGCGGGGTAAGGGTCAGGACTCGCCGCAAGGCCTCCACACGCCCGAGGTCGAAACTGGGGTGAGTCACCTCACGGGGAGTTCCGGGAGCAGCCCAATACGGAACGGCCTCCTGAGGCAAGCGACACATCGCTGCCCGAAGGGAAGAGGTGGTGCCCTGTGACCAGGGCCGCCATGACGTTGGTTCTCGCTATCGGTCTGGCGTCAGTGCCATGGGGCGACCAGTCCGGACTGCCGCCGGTCATCGTCCTGCCTGTCACGGCCTCCGGCGTTGAGCGCCACGCAGCCCACGAGCTCGCCAAGTACATGCGCGCGATGTCGGGAAGGGACGTCGGCATCGCGACGGAGGACGGTCCTCCAGAGCCGGGCCGCACCGCGGTGTTCGTGGGCCGCACCAGGCTCGGCGCAGCGGTCATGCCCGCCGACCTGCCTCCCGACGGCTTCATCGTGAGGACGGTGCCCCAGAGCAGGGGCACGGTGCTGGTGGTCGCGGGCGGGTCTGACACCTCCACGCTCTACGCGGCATATCACGCGTTGGACCGGCTGTGGGGTGTGGGCTTCATGTGGGACGGCGAGCACGTCCCGCATGTCGCGGACTGGAGCCTGCCTGAGGTGACCATCCGCGAGGAGCCGCGCTTCCGGATCCGCCAGAACCTCCAGGGCTGCGCCTTTGCATACTCCACGCCCTACTGGGGATGGGAGGAGTGGAAAGCCGAGATCGACTGGACCGTGAAACACAAGTTCAACGCGGTGATGCTGCCGTGGCCGTCGCTCGACTACGAGGTCTGGCGGCAGTTCGGCGTGGAGCTGGCGCCGCCTTCAGAGCACGAGAGCGGCCGGCGGGAGCTGATCCGGCGAGTGGCCGCCTACGCGCGGCGGCTGGGCGTGAGGTGCCTCCTGCCGGCCTTTGCCGGCGGGGTGCCACCCCAGTTCGTGGCGCAGCACCCCGAGGCGCGGCTCATCGACGTGAAGTGGGGCGAGTCTGCTGCGGTTCCACACCTGTTCCCGAGCGATCCCTGGTTCCGCCGGATCGGTGAGGCGATCGTGCGCGAGTACGCCGGGGTCTACGGAACGGACCATGTCTACAACATCGACCCGTACCCGGAGACGCGGCCCGGGGCGACCCCCCAGGAGCAGGCGGAGATCAAGCAGGCGTTCGCCGACAACGTCGTGGCGTATCTGAAGGCGGCGGACCCCCACGCCACCTGGTATGCGAGCGGGTGGGCGTTCCTGGACGAGGGGTTCTGGCCGAAGGAAGCCGTGTCGGCGTTCCTGGCGCGCATCCCGGCGGACAGCTTCTATGTCAATGACATCTGGGCCGAGGCGAATCCGATCTACAAACGGCTGAACTACTTCGACCGGCACGACTGGGGGTTCTCGGTCCTGCACAGCTTCGGCGGCGATGACCACATGCGAGGCGATCTGCGCGGGCTTGTGCGCGCGGTGCAGGACGTCGCCGCAGACCCGTCGGCCGACCGGTGCATGGCCTTCTACATCAACCCGGAGTTCGTCCACTACAATGTGCTCTACTTCGAGCTGGCCGCCCGCCTGGGTTGGGCGCCCGAGAAGGTCGACCTCGACCGTTTCCTCAACGAGTACGTGGATCTCCGCTATGGCCGAGATGCCCCGTCATCGGCCCGGCAGGCTGTGGAAGCCCTCGCGGGCAGCGTCTACGGCCCCGCGCCGGGCCACGAGCCCGCCTGGCAGCGTCGGCCCGCGGCGGCCGGGCTGCAGCCGGCAGACCTGGCGGTCGGGGACAGCCTGCCCAAGGGTCTGCGTCAGGCTGCCGAACTCCTGCTCCGCGACCGCGCACGCCTCTTGGGGAACCCCCTCTACGAGCGTGACTGCGTGGATGTCACGCGGCAATACGCGAGTGAGGTGTTCAACCGTCTCCACGCCCGGGCAGTGGCTGCGTATGCCGCCGGCAACCAGAACAGCCTCCTCTGGTGCACGCAGCAGGCGGAACGGGCCATGGCTCTCGTCGAGGGTCTGTTGGCCACGCGGCCCGAGTACCGCGTCGAGTCAATCCTGCAAGCCGCACTCAACGCGCCTGGCGCAAGCGCCGCTCTCGAGCGCGCCATCAAGGACGACATGCTGACGTTCGCGGGTAGCCTCTCGTGGCTCATCGACTACCAATCGAAGGACATGCAGGAGCTACTCGCGGGCTACTACGGTCCTCGGGTGCGCGCCTTCTACCAGGAGCTTCGCTCCCGTGCCGAGCGCGGAGAGCGCGCCCTGCCGTCGGCGGAAGAGATGTTGCCCACCTACAGGCGCATCGAGACCGCGTGGCTCGACACGCCCCTTCGCCAGTGGGCACGCAGTTCCGGCGAACGAGCCGCCGATGCGGCCGCTCGTGTGCTGGCGGAGGTGAGCGCCATTGCGGACCAGATGCCCCAGCGCACGGCAGTCGAGGCCCGACGGGGCGACATCGTGGGCTGGGAAGACGACTTCACCGACGTCGGCAAGTGGAAGGAGACGTACGCGGGGGGGCACTTTGCCGCGGAACACGGCGTGGCGTCCCTGACCAGTGACACCAAGTGGTGTCTGGTCGGCACGGACCTTGACCTGCCCCTGGCCAAGTACCCAATCCTGAGCTTCCGGTACCGCAGCACAGAGCCCGCCAAGCGCGGGGTGTGGGTCTGGGTCACGTGGACGGACAGCGAGGGGCGGACATCCCGGAACCTCGTCTGGAACCAAGGCCTGAGCGAGGAATGGGCGGAGGTGAACCTGGATCTCGAGGCGCTCCTCAGCTTCGTTGGGCGGCCCGTGCGGATCACCCGGATCGAGCTGAACAACCAGGAGCCGCCGCAGGTCAGCGAGTGGGATTGGATGACACTCTCCTCACGCGCCGAAGCACAACCGTAGGCCCGGCGGTGCCTGTTCCCCGCTGGTCCCGAGATGCCCGCGCACACCTAGAGGAAGAACGACCACGCTCCTGTTGCGGGGCTTGACGTACGTGACTCAGCTCGCCGTCCGCCAACGCGGACCCCTTGATCGCCCCGCCATCTGCGTCGCGCGGGAGACGACCAGGAGGTGGTGACGTGCCATGTGTTCTCCCGGCGTCTCGACGTGCCTGTCCGGCTTGTCGCGACCCCACTCTTAGCTTACTCCAGTTCGATGCTGCTGATCTCGACGGTCACCTCGGCCGCCGCGGCCGGGTCGAGCCGCAGACTCGTCACGCAGCCTCCCCAGTGCTCGTTCTTGGCCACGTCGAAGGTGTAGCGATGGAACTGCCCGTCGGCCGTCGTGCTCGCGTGCAGGCTGGCCGCTTCGGTCGCGCCGGGCTCCGAGGCGGTGGTCCAGAAGAGCTGAGCGTCCCCGGGACGGCTGATCCGCATCTCGACGACGACCTTCGTGATCGCGTTGGCCCGGATCCTCAGCGCAGGGGACGAGAGAGCCGGGTCGCCGGTGCTGGACGTCGCCCTGAGGCCGGCCTTCGTGACCTCCAGCTTGTCCAGCCCCATGAAGCCGGTCCAGGCTGCGAGGCGCGCGCCGGACCACGAGGTGTCCCGCGAGACCTCACTGATCGGAGCGGCGGCGCGGGCCTGACGGTACCAGGAGTCGTAGGGCCCCAGCCCCACATCCTCCGGGGCGAGGTCGGCGTGGGTCCTCGGCGCGTCCGTGAAGACGTCCCGGATCGCGTCGAGATACGAGAAGCCGTAGCCGCGTGTCGGCTCGATGTAGTGGCCTTCGCCGAACTCGTTCCAGCAGCAGAGGATGATGGTCTTCTTCTCGGGGCCGGTGGTGGGCTTCGCGTTCATGGCCGCCTTCGCCCGCAGGCAGAGGTCCCTGAACTTCGCGGCGGTGTTCTCGGACCAGAAGAAGGGTGTCTCGTTCCACGGTCGCGAGTCCCAGCCCATCATGGCCGCGGTGATGTCCGGCAGCAAGCCGAAGGCGGTCTTCGATTTCCACAGGCTCTCCTGTTGCTCGATGAACCCCTCGACGGGCGCGCAGACGAAGCTCCCGACCGTCTTGACCTGCGGCGGCGGGGTCCAGCCGTTCCCGTACGCCGAGCTGGCGTCCCAACCCTCGCTCGCCATGCGGGCGAGGGCCGCCTGGTCCGCGGTGCCCACGCAGCCCACGATGTACAGGCCGGCCAGACCGCGCTGCCGGCACTTCTCCCGCATCGCGTCGAACGTCCGGCGGACGTTCTCACTGCCGCCCAACTGACGCGTGACGATCTCCGGGACCCAGACGTAGAGGACCGGCTTGCCGTCCACCTTGAGGTAGGAAGGGTGGGTGAAGTAGTTGTCGAGCCAGAAGGGGAGCACGTTGTCCATGAGGTCCTCGCGCGAGCCCACGCCCTGGCCGCAGCCGTTCTCCCACATGATGCCGAACCTGATCCTGGGCAGGTACCTCGCCTTGAGGAGGCCGTCGTGGATGGCGTGCCCGAGCGACTGCCTCACGGGGCCGTTCAGGTTCGCGCGGTACCAGCAGTAGATCGCGGCGGAGATGCCGTGCTCGAGCCAGTACTTGATGTGCCAGTCGGCCACCTCGGGCGTGCCCTCGTTGTACGAGCCGAGAACCGGCTTGCGCTCGGGGTACGGCTCGATGGCCTTCCATCCCACGTGCGTGCCGTGCTTCCAGAGCGGGCAGTAGTGGGTCCACACCGTGTATTCGCTCGGCGTGGCCGGCACGGGCTCGGGGACGTAGGAGGCCCGGGGCAGATGCAGCGCGGGGAGGAAGGTGGCCTCCGCGGCTAGTGAGGCCCCCGCAAGGCCCGCCCGGGTGGCCTCGGCGCTGAGACTCCCGGAGGACGGTTCCTCGGCCCGGACGACCCAGGAGATCTGCTTCTCCTCCTGGTATCCGATGGCCGGCACGTCCTGCGCGGCAGGGCCCTCCAGCGCGACGCCCCGCGGCACACGGAGGACGACCTTCACGTTCGTCGTGGGCCCGCCGGCGTTGAGGAGTCGTGCCGTGATCCGCTCCGGCCGGCCGGCTCGCGGCAAGACGGACTCGGTGTACAGACTCAGCAGGCGAACCTCGCCCTCTCCCTTGGGTCGCTCAGTGACGCGAACGTACTGGATATGCGCCGTCGCCTGCTCCACCTCGGCCGGGACGATCCCGAGAGCCAGCAGCTCCCCGCCCCACCCGACGTACTGCCATGGCTCCAGCACGTAGGTGTGCATGCGCCCGTCGGCGTAGGTCTGGAACGGGACACGCGCGGCACCCTTCGTGGTGGCGAAGACCATGGCCGCGCGGCTGCCCTTGTCCACCGCCATGCGCAAGCTGAGGAAGTCACGCCGGCCGACATCCACGCTCAGGTGATCGTGCATCACCAACGAGCTCGGCGTCGCCGACCTCACCACGAGCCCGGACGGCGAAGCGGACACCTCGGCCCCCTCCCGCGCCCCCCAGCCGTGCGGGCCGCGGCGGAAGTCGAAGGCCGTCTCCGTGCTGGGCGGCGCCGACGGCTTTCCGCCCACACCGTAGGCGGCCTTGATGACCTCGGCGGACGTCAGCGCGCGGTTGTAGAGCTTGACATACTCGATGTCGCCGACGAAGCCCGCGCCGTAGCCCAGGGGCGAACCGATCTCGACCGGGTTGCCGGTCGCCGGGGGCGGGTCACCATGTCGGGTGACCTGGTGCGGCAGGCCGTTGACCCACAGCAGCGACTGCGTCCCGTCCCAGATGGCGACGAGGTGGTACCAGACGTTCACGGGTGGCTTGAAGGCACTGACGCGCGGCTCCCAGGTCTGGTCGAGGCGAACGAAGAACGAGAGCTGGCTGCCCTCCTTCGGCCAGTCAATGCGGAGCATGTATTCCTGATCCTTGAAGACCACGGTCCGCCCGTCGGAGAGGTCCGTCGGGCGGACGCGCGCTTCGATCGTGAAACCGCGCTTCAGGTTCAGGTCCGGCGCGGAAGGGACCTCGATCCGGACCCGGCCGTCCAGCCGCAGGAATCGCTGACCGTTCTCAGTGACGACCTCCCCGCCGGCCACCGTCGCAGTGTGGCCCCGACCGGAGAGGTCCTGCACTTGCGGTCCCGCAGCGTCGAACCGCCAGTAGCCTACGAGGCCCTCCTCGGCGGCGAGGACGCCACTGACCCAGGTAAGACCGAGCAGCCCGATCCATGTGGCGCATCTCATCGTTCAGCCCTCTTGTTCCCCGTGCCGGGTTCCCGCGGCCTCGACGAACGGCTGGTCCTACGGCGCCGATTGCGCGCCACCGTGCTGCAGTCGGGCTCGCCAGTGCGTCGTCGATCGGCAGTGTCCGCCGGTGGCTTCGCCCTCGCCGCCTGCCCAACCTCGGACCCCCAGTGGAGCCCGACCCCGACGATCGCCTGCCGGAGATCGTCCGATGGCGTTCCGCCGGCAGCGCCGGGCGACCTCCGGCTGCGCGGGCGGTTCTGGCGTGGGGAAGCGCGTCCGCCGGCGACCTGGCAGGACTCATCTCCCAGGGAGGCCAACTTACCCACTGGCGCCGCGATGCAATCGCCACCGACTACGCGCCCAGATCGGCGACATGGGTTCCCGGTAACGACAGCCGATGGACCACTGCGGCTGCTTGACCTTCACCAGGGAGGGAACAGTGATGCCTCGATGCCGGAAGCCGGCAAGACGCACTCCAGGCGCGCGGGGCACGTGGCTCATGGCCGCGTCCATCCTGGTGGCCACATGGCCCATTCCACTGGAGGCTGAAGGCAACGTGACATACCTCACCGACCTGAGCCGCTGTGTGCCGCGAAGTGCTCTCTCGTCTCACGTACGGAAAGACACGTGGCAACTGATTCCCTACGAGACGTGCGAGCCGGAGTCCCTGAGCGGCACAATGATCGGCGCCGCCTCCTTCGTCGAGGCGCCGGATGTGAAGCTGCCACTGGCGGCCTCCGGCTGGCATGCCGTCTACGTCGGTTTCTGGAACCCCCACTATGCCTATGACGACGGCACGACGGTGAAGGTCCGACTCACCGATGACCCCTGCTTCACGCGCATCCAGGAGCCCGAGCCGCCGCTGGACTGGAATGCCACGCACATCAAGGAGGCGCTGTTCAAGGTTGCCGACCTCGCCGGACGCGACCTCGTGCTTGGCAAGCTCGGCGGGCCGTTTGCCCAGAAGGCGTACGTCGCCTATGTCAAGCTGGTGCCATTGTCTGCCGAGGAAGTCTCGGCCCTGCAGGCCGACCGGAGCAGGACCGACACGCGGACTCTCGAGGCCACCATTGACGGGATCAGCTACTTCTGGAGCAACGAGTACCGCACGAAGAGACACATCCTCGAGTTGGTCGAGCGGTACCGGCACTCGGATGTGGGCAAGGTCATCTGGGCCGTCAACTACGGCGATCTCACGAACTACCCAACCCAAGTTGGCGTCTTCTGGGCGGCCGATCGAGACGTGCCGATTGGGAATGCTCCGGGGAACAACAGCTACATCGCGGGGGAGAGAGCTGCCTACAACGGCCTCCGGAGACTGGTGGCCCGAGGCATCATCCCGGAGACCGTCGCGGCGCAGCATGTCCACGCCATGGGCCTCCGGTTCGACGCCATGTTCCGGTTGGCGATCCTGGGGTCGGTCCCGCCGATGCGGGGCGGCCCCAAGGGCTTCGTGGAGACTCATCCCGAGTTCAGGCAGGTCATGCAGAACGGCACTCCGGCCGAGAAGGCCAGCTACGCCTTCCCGGAGGTGCGTGAGCTGATGGTGGCGATCATCCGGGAGGTGGCGGAGACGTTCGACATCGACGGCGCCAGCCTCGGCTTCGTCCGCGGCCCGGAGTTCATGTCCTACGAACAACCGGTCCTCGATGACTTCCGCCGGGAGTACGGCGAGGACGGTCGTGGCCTGGCCTTTGGCGATCCGCGCATGAGGCGCATCCGGTGCCGCTACCTGAACGACTTCGTCCGGGATGCTCGCCGGTCGCTCGACGAGATCGGCGCCCAGAAGGGCAAGCGCCTGGAGCTGTCGGCCTGGATCGTTGGCGGCGTTGACCGGAACCTAGACCACGGCATGGATGTGGAGCGTTGGATCCGCCAGGGCTGGCTGGACAGCGTGATCAACCATGGGGGGCCACTCGACCCACAGCTCATCGCCACCGCCAAGGCGTGCCATTGCCGGTTCATCTTCAACGCCATCGGCGGCGAGTACGCGAAGCAGTGGATGACCGGTTACGGGGCCGGAGTGGACGGGTTTGCGATCTGGGACATCGATTCGGCGCAGGACTCGCCCACGTTGTGGCCCATCCTTAGTAGGGCCGGCCACCGGGATGAGATCGAGGCCTTCATCACGACGCCACCGACGTTGACGACCGTGCGGCTGGCAACCGTGGGCGGCTTCGACGTGCTCCAGGGCCTGGGCGCTGCCGTGTACTCAGGTGGATGAGGCAAGGACATCCGCCGAGGCGCCAGGAAAGGAGTTCCCGCCACATCGACCCCAGGCTGCCGCGGGAGCGGGAGACAAGCGTCATGTACGCACGCTACTACGATCCGGAGATCTTCGTCCACGCCTTCGATGGGATTGACCGGGCCAACCACATCGTCGCCACGTACTTCATGGATGACGAGCTGCCTGGCGAGGACTTCGTGGATCACTTCGCGCTGATCCAGTCGATGGCTCTCGAAGGCTCCACGGGCACATGGGAGAAGGTCGAGGAAGACACGGCCGAGGTCCGGCAGCGGCTATCCGCCAAGATGGTGGGGTACTTCGAGATCCCGACCGGGCGCGCGGATCGGCGCGCCGCCGTCGTGCAGCTGGCCTTCCCCATCGAAGCCTGGATCGACAACGTGCCGATGATGCTGCTGAGCATCGCTGGCAACTGCTTCGCCTACAGCGACAAGCTGCGGCTGCTCGACGTGTTCATCCCGGAGAGCCTACTGGCGAGCTTCCAGGGCCCCAAGTTCGGCGTGCCAGGCATCCGCGAACTGCTGAGCGTGCCCGACCGACCGCTGTCCCTGCACATCATCAAGCCCAAGATGGGGATGACCCCCGACCAGGTCGCGAACCAGTGCTACCAGACGGCGCTGGGCGGCGTGGACATGATCAAAGACGACGAGATGACCAGCGATCTCCACAACAGCAAGTACGACGAACGGCTGGTTGCCGTGATGAAGGCCATCGACGCGGCTGAGAAGCAGACCGGCAAGCGGCCGATCTACCTGCTGAGCATCACCGACGAGCCGCGCCGGATCTTCGACAAGGCTCATCGCGCGGTGGAGCTGGGCGCGAACGGGCTGCTGGTGTGCTACTCGGCGGGGCTGCCGGTCATCCGTCAGCTCGCCGAGGACCCGGCGATCAACGTCCCCCTCATGGTCCACGGCTCCCACATGATCGCCGCTCAGCCGCGCATTGCCTGGCCGGTGTTCGCCAAGCTCGCGCGACTGTGCGGTGGGGACCTCATGCTCACGCCAACGTACTGGTCGAGCATCCCCATGGTCAGCCTGGAGGAGGGCCTGCGGACGGCGCAGATCAAGCTCGCGCCGCTGGGGCACATCAGGCCGATGTTCCCGATGCCGTGCGCCGGCGTCTACCCCGGCCTGACGCCGATCCTGGTCGGCGAGTACGGCCCCGACATCGTCATCCCTGCCGGCGGCGGCATGTTGGGCCATCCCGACGGCTACACGGCCGGCGCGAAGGCCTGGCAACAGGCCATTGCCGCCACCATGTCCGAGGAGGGGTTCCTGGAGTACGCGGTGAGGCCTGAGAACCGCGAACTCCGCCGTGCCCTGGAGAAATGGGGCTACATCGAGCGCCCGACCACCCCCTGGCTGCGCACTGCGCCGAAGTTCCATCCGAAGAGGATGAGCTTCGAGAGCTGAGGGCAAGCCAAGCGACCGGTCACCGGGCACCTGCCGCCTCGCTGCCCGTCCCACTACGCCAGGTGGCGCCTTCGGGAGGGGGGAGGATGCCTCATGCCCGCGTGTCGCTACCTGGCCTTTGACCTGGGAGCTGAGAGCGGGCGGGCCCTGGTCGGGACGCTGGCTGACGGCCGGGTGCATCTCGAGGAGATCCACCGGTTCCCGAACGAGCCGGTCGAGGTCCGCGGCACGCTGCACTGGGACGTCCTGGCGCTCTACGGCCACGTGCTGGAGGGCGCGCGGAAGTACGTCGAACGGTTCGGGGGCACCGTGGCCGGGGTCGGGGTCGACACCTGGGGCCTGGACTTCGGCCTGCTCTCCGCTGATGGGCAACTCCTGCAGAACCCCGTCAGCTACCGCGACCGGCGGACCGAAGGCATGGAGGGGGAGGTCGCCCGGCGCATCTCGCCGCGGGAGTTGTTCGAGCGAACCGGCATCAGCTTCAACCGCATCCATACCATCTGCCAGCTTCTCTCGCTTCGGCTCAGCAACAGCCCGGCGCTCGACTGCGCAGCCACCTTCCTCATGATGCCGGACCTGCTAGCCTACTTCCTGAGCGGCCGGGCCCGATGCGAGCGCACGAACGCGATCTCGACACAACTCTACGACCCGCGCCGCGGGATGTGGAGCGACGACCTGCTCGCCCGGCTCGGCCTGCCCAGGGGGATCATGCCCGAGATCGTCAACCCCGCCACGGTGCTGGGGCCGCTGGGGGAGTCTGCGAGACGCAGCACCGGGCTGGATGGTGGATTGGTCATCGCGCCCTGCAGCCACGACACGGCCTCGGCGGTGTCCGCCGTACCGGCCCGTGGGCCGGAGTGCGCCTTCATCAGCTCCGGCACGTGGTCCGTGTTGGGCATGTTCGTAGATGAAGTGGTCACCTCGACGGAGGCCTTCTCGGCACGGGCGCTGAACGAGCTGGCGGTGGATGGGTTCTTCCTGTGCCGGAACATCATGGGCCTGTGGCTCCTCCAGCAGGCTCGGGCGGCGTGGCGGCGGAACGGCGAATCCTACTCGTATGCCGACCTTGGGGCGTTGGCTGAGGCGGCTCCGGCCGGGGGCGGCCTGGTCCACCCGGACGACCCGGCCTTCCTAGCGCCTGAGGACATGCTGCAGGCCATCCGCGGGTATTGCGTGCGGACGGGGCAAGTGCCGCCGGAGACGCCGGGAGCGATCGCTCGCTGCATCCTGGAAAGCCTGGCCCTGTCCTACCGACACGGGCTGGACCAGTTCGGCCGCATCCTCGGCCGCCAGGCGCGTTCTCTGAACATCGTTGGCGGTGGGTCTCGGAACCGGCTGCTGTGCCGGTTCGCGGCCGACGCGACCGGGCTGCCGGTCACTGCCGGGCCGGAGGAGGCCACCTCCGTCGGGAACGTGCTCGTGCAGGCGTTGGCCACCGGTGACCTGGCGTCGCCGGGCGAGATCGTGGACGTGGTGCGGCGCTCAACGGAGCTGACCGTGTACGAACCTTGCGAGCCCGAGCGCTGGGACGACCGCTACGAGACGTATCTCCGGCCGTTGGGCGACCCGTGAGAGCATCCCTGCTCCCACAGTGCCCCCGGTCCCGTCTACCCTTGGGAGGCGATCCGTCATGCTGGCGAACCACCCCTTTGGCGCCTGCCTGCCGACATTCGGGAGCTGCGCGGACCGTTACTGCCTGAGCGGCTACGGGGGCGGCGGGAGCACCGTACCGGAGATGCTCGACCTCGCTACGACCGTTGCCGGGCTGGACGGGCTGGAGTTGGTCGGCAACTGGCACGTGAACGACGACAACACTCGTGACGTGGCGGCGATGTTCGCGGACCGCGGGCTGAGAATCCCCATGCTGGTGCCCGACCTGTGGACCCAGGCGAAGTGGGGCAAGGGCAGCCTGGCGGCGCCGGACGCGCCGACACGGCAGGCCGCGGTGGACGAGGTCCGGAAGGTCATCGACTGGGCGGACGAGCTCGGCTGCCCCTATGTCGACGTCTGGCCCGGGCAGGATGGCTTCGACTACTGCTTCCAGGCCGACTACGTGGAGGCCTGGAAGTGGCTCCGCGAGGGGTTGGAGGCGTGCGCCGGTCATGGCGGCGCGGCTCGCGTGTTGGTGGAGTACAAGCTGAAGGAACCCCGCACTCACTGCTTCGTGAACAGCGCAGCCAAGGTCCTGCTGCTGCTCGAGGACCTGGATCGGGTCGGCGTGCTCCTCGACGTCGGCCACGCCCTGGCCGCGGGGGAGAACGTGGCCGAGGCCGCGGCACTACTCGCCAGGCATGGCAAGCTCGAGTACATCCACCTCAACGACAACTACCGGGCCTGGGATGACGACATGATGGTCGGCGCCGTGCACTTGGTCGAGTACCTGGAGTTCGCCTACTGGCTCCGTCGGCTCGACTACCGGGGGTGGCTCACCCTCGACATCTTCCCCTACCGGGAAGACGGCGTTCGCGCCGCCGCTGAGTGCCGCGACTGGATGGAGGGGCTGTTCGGCGCCGTTGACCGCTTGGGCCTCGACACGATCGGGGAGGTCATCCGCAGCGCCGATGCGTGCCGCTCGTCGGAGCTGGTTCGGCACGCGCTGCGCATATGATCAGGAGGCCGGGGAAGGCCGTGGTTGAGCCCGCCTGAGCACCGACAAGGTCGTGCACCCACTCTACGCGAAGGGGGAACGTGCCGATGCCCAGCCCACTCCGAGTCCATCCCCAGAACCCGCGTTGCTTCGAGTTCCATGGGAAGCCGCTAGCGCTGGTGACGGCCACCGAGCACTACGGGGCCGTGCTCAACCGCCCCTTCCGGTTCGAGGAGTACCTGAGAGACGCGGCTGAGAAGAAGATGACCCTGACCCGGCTTTTCTGCCTCTTCCGCGAGCTACAGACGCCCGTGAACCCCTACTCCACCTGCAAGCCCGAGTCGCCGGACTACATCGCCCCGTTCCCCCGGACCGGGCCCGGCAGGGCCCTGGATGGCGAACCGAAGTACGACCTCGATCGGTGGAACCCGGAGTACTTCGCCCGGCTGCATCGGTTCCTGTCGCTGGCGTCGGAGTACGGTATCATGGTCGAGGTCACGCTGCTCAGCAACACCTATGCGCCGAACGTCTGGGCGCTCAACCCGCTGCACCATGCGAACAACATCAACGACCTGCCGGAGACCGATTGGCCGGGCTACCTGTCGCTTCGGCAGCCCAAGCTGTTCGAGCGGCAAGCGGGCCACGTGCGGAAGATCGTCAAGGAGACCAACCGGTACGACAACATCCTCTACGAGATCTGCAATGAGCCCGGCGGAGGCCTCGGCAGCCCGCACCCCACGTGCGAGGAGGTTGACGAGTGGCAGACGGCGCTGGCCGGGGTGATCCGCGAGACCGAAGGCCGCCTCCCGAGCCAGCACCTCATCGCCGGTCAGGAGGCCTTCCAGTACGAGCCCTTCGTGCAAGGCACTGACCGGGGCTTCGACCTGCTCGACCTCGACGTGGTCAACACCCATCCTCTGCCGAGCACTACCTACCGCGGGCAGACGTACGACATGGGGCAGTTCATGTCAAAGCAGCTCAAGCTGCGAGCGTTGCGCGACTTCTGCCTGGCGGCGCGCCGAGAAGAGAAGCCGCTCAACCTCGACGAGGACAATGTGGCCGCTCAGTACCGGGACGTCGACGGTTGGACCATCCACCGCAAGCGGGCCTGGACCGCGCTTCTCTGCGGCTGCCACTACGACTACATCGACTTCTCCATCCGCGTTTACTCGGAGACCGGCACCCCGGAGTCCCAGCGCGGCATCCGGAGCTGGATGAAGCACCTCTCGCAGTTCGTCCATTCCATCGACCTGGCCCGGGCTCGGCCGTTGGCGGGCGCCCTGGAGGAGCAGCCGCCCCATACCGTCGAGTCCGTCCTGGCAGTGGAGGGCGAGGACTACTGCATCTATCTGGCCGATGAGCGCGAGCTGACCGAGCCGGGCGCCGGCGAACCCGTCCAGGGCCCGGTCGCGGTTCACCTGCCTCCGGGCGGCTACACCGTGGCCTGTTACTCCCCCGTCAGCGGCCTGTACTCGCCCTGGCTGCCGCTGGCCGGCGAGGGTGTGCGGTTCGAGGTGCCGGCGTTCGAACACGACCTCGTGGTCCGCATCAAGCGTCTCTGAGTAGGAGTTCACGAATCCGAATCCTGTGCCGTGTCGTCCGGAGGGGTTAACATGAAACGGTCCGCCTTTCTCGGGAGACTGGGTCCGGCTACGACTACCCCATTCTCTCACGGCGGACCGTTTCATGCTAACCCCTCCTAACGGCAACGGCGCGCGAGGATCGGGAATCGTGGACCCCCATTTCAGCCCCCTCCCTTCCCCACTAACCTCGTCTCCCCGGCCTCCATCTTCAGCGTGCACTGGTCCGCGTTCCTCGCGATGACCTCACCTGTGACGAGGTCCACGATCACCGGCCAGCGCTCTGGTAGCGTGATCGGCTTGTCGCCGGCCGCTGTAGCGTGAAGCGAGACAAACCCGGGGCCGGCGCTCAGCACGTCGCCCGTGTCACAGTACACGTGCGCCCTTGACAGCCGCGCCAGCGCCTGGATGACGCTCGCCGGGACCTGCAGACCACCCCAGTACACGCTGGTCCACTCGCCCTCGCTCCTCATCGCGACGGCCGCGTCCCCCGTGCCCGCGTACCGGCCCAGCACCACCACGCCCGCTTCCCCCTCCTTCACTGCGAAGGACGGCGAAAGCACCCTCCTCCCATCCACCGTGGAAGCGCCCGTCCCCAGCTTCTGCTTCCCGATGTTCGTCAGCTCGATCGCGGGCAGTTCCGAGCCCGCGCGTTGCGTTACCTCCAGGCCGATGAGGCGGCCGATGTTGGCCGCCGACGCATCGCGGTTCACGAACCCGGGCGCGTATAGCCACAAGGCCACCTTCCCGTCACGCGCCACAACCGTCCGAAGCTGCTCTCGCTGGGCGTCCGTAACGCGGAACGCGTTCAGGAAGACGTACAGCCTCACGGTCACCGGGACTCGCCCCTCGCATAGGTCGTCCATCAGGTACAGGCCCACCGGGGCGCCGCACCGCTCGAACTGCGCCCGCATCTCCGACACGCACGGCCCCGTCACCTCGTTGCTGTTCCGGAGCACGAGGAAGCTGTCCTCATCGGTGACGACCGCCACCTGCGGCGCGTAGGGTCTCGTGGGCGCCCGGTCGCGGTAGGTATCCCGCAGCTTCGCGAAGTTGTCGAAGATCGCCGGCAGGTTCATCCACCCCGCCCCGAAGTCCATCCACCACGTCGCCGCGTGCCGGGGGAAGATGTGCCCGAAGTTCCGCCGGTACACACCCAGCGTCTGGTCCAGGTTCTCGGTGCGCCCGAAGCCGGCGCCGACATCCGCCAGGTGAGTTCGCGTGTCGTCCTCGTTGAGCCACAGCTTGCCGTGCAGCTCCACCGAGTCCGCCGGCGCCATGAACGGGCCAGTGCCCCCGGAACCCCGGTCGAAGTAGGATATGGGCGAGCAGAAGATGTCCACGTTGGGCGACTGCAACGCCCGGTGCAGGCGCAGATGCCCGCTGACCTGTCCGCCGTTGGCGAACCCCGCCACGTCGTAGAGATACCCGTAGAAGAACACCGCCAGCTTGCGCCCCTTCGTCTCCTGCTTGACGATCCTCGCGCACTCCTCCAGGTACTCGCACAGGCACACCTGCGCGTACTCCCCGAAGTCGATCACCGCCCGCTGTGCCACCGGGTCGCGGAACGCCCCGAGCCGTCCCTGGACTCGCTCCTCCATCGTCGGCAGCCGCACCGTGCCGAAGGTAACCGTCGCATCTCCCCACGCCTCCCGCAGCGCCCCCTCGCTCGCGTACTTCCCGCGCAGGTACTCGGCGAACCCCACACGGAACGGCTCCTCGAAGCACGGCATCGGCGGCTCCCAGGTCCAGTCGTAGAACCACTCCCCTGCGCTCTGGGCGCCGACGTGGTAGCCGAGGATGTTGCCGCCGAAGCTCGTTTCCAGGTGGCGCACGTACAGCCGCAACGCCTCCGAGGCATCCCGCCGCCAGAGCTTCGAGGCCGGCGAGCACTGCCGATGCTTGCCGTCGTTGTAGACCATGATCTCATCGGGGTGCTCGTCCTTCCACCACTGCGGCGCATCAAGGTGCACCCGCGGGATGATGAGGGCCTCCAGATCGAGCGACAGGATGTGCCGTAGCTGCCGGTCTACGACCTGGTAGTCCGGCGGCTGCCCGCCTTTGGGCCACGGAATCTCGGTGGGGCAGGTCTGTTGGTGGATGCCGCGCTCGGCAGCGAAGCGGATCAGCTCGTCGGACGGCTGGGTCGAGCCGCCGTAGATCGTCCACGGCGGCCCCTGGTGGATTGCCTGCATCTCGACCGCGCGGTTGTCCGACGCGCGCAGCCATGCCGAGAAGGTGTACGTCTTTCCTTCCTCGATCTTGAGTCCCGACCGGTAGATGTGGACATGGTACCCTTCGGTGCCCGGCTTCCTCACCTGCACGCGCAGGCAGGCCTGGCCGGAGTGCGAGCGTTCCGCATCGCGGGTGAAGACGGCATCGGCCCCGGTCGAGTTGTTGAGGAAGTAGACCCACTGCTTCGGCAGCTCGGGCTCCTCGAAGTCCGACTCCGGGATGAGGTTCGCCGAGAGAGGCTTCTCCGGCGTGCCCTCGTAAAACCGCGCGTCATCTACATACCAATCACCCGCCGGCGCCACGTTCCTGGTGTGCAAGCCCACCACGTCGTCGGTGACCGGCGCGACGAAGCTGACCACGAACTCGCGCCACTCCGGCGTGACTGCACACCGCAGCGGCACCGGCCCCGCCCCGGCTGCGTGAAACAGGATCACCGGCGGCGAGGGCTTCCTGTTCACGATCAGCGTCGGCACGCCATCCCTTGCTTCGACCCTGGCCTCCAGGGCCGCCGCTCTACCCCCGGTCGCCGCCACGAAGACGGCCGCCAGAGACAGCACCCACTGGGCCCAACGAAGCTGCGCTCCGCAATGCCATACGAGTTCCATCTCGACCCTCCCGCGCGAGTCTTCTCCTCGCTACCGGGAGTTCGCCCGGCACAGGCCGGGACCTGTCGGGGCGTGAAGAGGGCCGAGGGATTGCGGTCTGACGCGCCGAACAGCGACCCACGAAGCCATAGGGCCCAACGACCCGGAGGAGGAGTGACATGCTTCCACCCGCGCTGGTGTGCGCAGTGGCTTTGATCGTGGCGTTGGCAGGTCTGGGCAGGGCAGACGAAGCCAAGCCGGGCGAGCCCGGCCTTCTCGGCTACTGGCGCCTCGACGATGGCCAGGGAGATGTCGCAAACGACAGCTCCGGCCGGGGCAACGATGGCGAGGTCAGGGGGGCCGAGTGGGTGAAGGGCCGGTTCGGCACTGCGCTTCACTTCGGAGGGCGCGACGCCTACGTGACGATCCCCGCCATTGAGGGCCTGAACGGCTCGAACGAGCTCACCGTGGAGGCCTGGGTCTACTGGGAGAAGGAGGGGCGGTATCCCAACATCCTCACGGCAGGGAGCTGGAACCCCGGGGGCTTTCTCATCTTCGTGGCCCACGACGGCTGCAGCTTCAGACTGGGGAAGCCGGGCGAGAGACCGTGGCAGGTGCCCCAGGACTGGGCGGAGGTCGGCGCCAGCTTCCTGCAGTTCTCCCTGGGCCGGTGGTACTATCTGGCCGCGACGTTCAGCCGCCCCGAGCTGCGGACGTACGCGGATGGGAAGCCCGTCGGCTCGGCGACGTGGGACTACCCGATCGGGGTGCTGGGCGACCTTCAGATCGGCACCTGGGGCAATCCCGAGGCGTGCCACACCGGCCTCATCGACGAGGTGAAGCTGTACAACCGGGCCCTCACCCCGGACGAGATACTGGCCGCCTACGCGCAGGGCGCGTCGACCAGAGGGGCTGTCGCCGCCGGCGAGAACCCCTACGAGAAGCTCCCGGTTCAGGTCGCAGCGCCCGCCATCACGCTGGAGAACCACACGGTGAAGCTCCTGCTCGACCGCCGTGGGCGGGTGGTCGGGTTCATCGACAGAGCCACCGGCAAGGACCACTGCGCGAAGAGCTCTGTGGACTTCGCCACCGTGACCAAGGGCGGCAAGGTTCTCCGGCCCTCCTCCTGCGCCTACGAGAACGGCAAGCTCACCCTCACCTTCGGCCGGTCGGCGCTCACGGCGGAGATCAAGGTCACGGTGAAGAAGCGCTACTTCGTGCTCGAACTCGCCTCCGTCAGCGATCCGGCGGCGGACGAGTTCGTGTTGGGCGCCCTGCGCGTGGGGTTGTCCGAGCGCGTGAGTGCCTCCGTGGCGTGGGCCTCGGATGACGAGTTCGCGGCGGTGGTCCGGCCGCTGGACCTGCAGGTAGACGTGGGGATCGCAGGGGGGGCCGAGCCCGCGTTCTCGCCCCGGTGCATCCGGCGTTACGGACTGACCGGCGCCAAGGTGGCCCTCGCCGGGTGCCCGGCGCAGGCGGCGCGCTCAGTGCTGCAGGAGATCGTGCGGACCGAGGGGCTCCCCTACTCGCCCCTGGGCGGACCGTTCGCCGCGGATGCAGAAGAGAACCGCGGCTCGTATCTCTTCTCGGTCGTGTCGGAGGCGAACGTCGATGAGTGGATCGACCTCGGCCGGCGGGCCGGCTTCGCCGAGATCCACCTCTGCCCCTGGTGGCGAACGATGGGGCACTACGAGCCGAATCCCGGCCTCTTTCCCCACGGAATCGACGGCCTGAAGCAGGTCGTTGCCAAGCTCCACGCCGCCGGCTTCAAGGTCGGGATGCACACGCTCACCGGCTGCATCCAGGTCGACGATCCGTGGGTCAGCCCCGTGCCGGACAAGCGCCTCGCCAAGGACGCGAGCTTCACCCTCGCCGAGGCCGTCGGGCCCGATGGCAAGACCATCCCCACGACGGAGTGCCCGCGGGGCCTCGAGGCCTTCTGGAGCGACATGAGCACCGGCAACACGATCCGGATCGGCGACGAGATCATCGCCTACAGCGGGATCTCCCGGGACCCGCCGTACGGGTTCACGGGCTGTACGCGAGGCCACTGGGGAACCCGCCCGGCCGGTCACGACGCGGGCGCTCCGGTGGACCACCTCTGGGCCAGCTACTGCTCCTACATGCCCGACGAGAACACCACGCTGGTGGATGAGCTCGCCGAGCGCATCGCCAACGTCTACAACGGCTGCGGCTTCGACATGATCTACTTCGACGGGTCCGAGGGCATGGGGAGCTGGCACGCGGTGGCGGTGATGAAGCAAGCGATCTTCACCCGGCTCAGAAGGCGCGTGCTGGTCGAGTCAAGTTCCGGGTCGTGGGGAGCCTGGCCCTTCCATTCGCGCGTCGGCGCGTGGGATCATCCACGGTGGGGGTTCAACCGGTTCACGGATCTGCACTGCGAGGAACTGGAGCGCTACTGCGCCCAGGAGCTCCTCCCCGGGCAGATGGGCTGGTGGGTCATCACCGGGCCTGCGCCCGACTGCGCCGGCATGTTCCCCGAGGACATGGAGTACTTCTGCGGCAAGTGCCTCGGCTGGGACCGGCCGATGTCGCTGGAGGGCGTCGCCGCCGGCCAGACGCCCCCGAGCGCCCGCCAGGATGAGTACCTCACGATGCTCGGCCGCTACGAGCGCCTGCGGCTGTCCCGGTACTTCACGGACGAGGTGCGGCGGAAGCTGCGGACGCCGAAGCAGCAGTTCCGGCTCGCTCAGGATGCCCAGGGCACGTGGCAGCTACTACCCACCGACTACGCGGCCCACAAGGTGACCTCGCTCTCGGACGGCAGCAGCGCGTGGACCGTGAAGAACCGGTTCGCGGATGAACCGGTGAAGCTGAGGATCGAGGCGCTGTACTCCTGCGCGCCCTACGACTCGCCGGACGGGGTCGTGCTGACGGACTTCGGGAAGCCGGAGGATCTCCCCGTCCGGGGCGCGGCCGCCGGAGTGGCCTGCAACCTCGGCTCCTCGGCGGAGCAGGTGAAGGTCGGCGCCGCGAGCGGCTGTCTGACCGCCACGAACGGCACGTCGGCGCGGCGCGGCGCCTGGGCGCGGGTTGGCAAGATCCTCACGCCCCCGCTCGACATGGGCCAGTGCGCCGCTCTCGGCGTGTGGGTCTACGGCGACGGCAAGGGGGAGCTGCTCAACTTCCAGCTCAACAACTCGCGCGAGTACTACACCGCCTGGGATGACCACTACATCGATGTGGACTTCACGGGCTGGCGGTACTTTGAGCTGCTTCTGCGGGAGCGCGATGCCCAGCGCCACCAGGACTACGTGTGGCCCTACGGGGGCGCGTGCGAGGTGGGCCGCACGCCGCTGCTGACGAACCGGGTCGGCGCGTTCAGCATCTACGCCAACGAGTTGCCGCCCAACAAGGAGGTGAGATGCTACCTCGCGCCGGTGAGGGCGCTTCCCACCCAGAAGGTGAAGCTCACCAACCCCACGGTGACCATCGGCGGCAAGCGCTTGGTGTTCCCGGTGACCCTGGAGAGCGGGCAGTACCTCGAGTTCGAGAGCACCGCGGACTGTCGGCTGCACGACGAGCGGGGCGCGGTCATCGCGCGACTCACGCCGCAGGGCGACGTGCCGGTCCTGGCGCCCGGCGAGAACGGCGTGGCCTTCGCCTGCGAGGCGCCCACCGACCGCAGCACCCGAGCCAGCGTGACGATCATCTCCCAGGGCGCGCCGCTCGGCGGCCAAGCAGCACGCAGCAAGGTTGACTGGAGTCGGCTCCGCACCGAGTACGAGGACCCGCGCACCATCTGCGCTCCCGGGCCGGAGTCGGGTTCGTGGGAGGTCGTCTGCCGCAGCGACGCCAAGGGGGCGACGTTGGAGGCCGAGATCGCCGTCGAGGCGGCCGGCAAGCCTGACGCCGGCTATGAGAGCCCGAACGCGCTCACCGTCGAGGGGTTCGACGACCTGTCACGCTTCGCCGACAGCCCGCGGAACCAGTACGCCCAGTATGTCTACGACAACGAGCACCACGGCATCCCCGCCAAGCCGGGTGTCACGCAGACACTGGAGCGAGTCGCGACCCCGGTCCGCGTGGGTGGTTCCAGCGCGCGGTTCGCCGCGACGAGTGCGCGCAACGATGACGGCGGGTGGTGCGCGCGCGGGGAGCGCTTCGATCCCGCTCTGAACCTGTCCGACTATGCCGCCCTCGGCTTCTGGGTCTACGGTGACGGCCAGCGGGAATCCCTGAAGCTCCAGTTGCGGGATACCGCCGGGGCCTGGCAGGACATGGTCACTCCCGTGGACTTCACCGGTTGGAAGTACGTCCAGTTCGACCTCGGTTCCGGAGCGGGCCTCAACCTCGCCAAGATCGAGTACCTCATCCTCTTCTACAACGGTCTCCCGGCCGGCAAGACGGTGACCTGCTGCGTCGACGACATCCGGGCCCTGCGGACGAACGAGTTCGTCAAGGACCCCGCATTGACGGTGGGCAGCCGCCGGATAGTGTTCCCCGTGGCGATGGCTGCCGGCGAGCGGCTGGTCTACCGCACTGGCCAGGACTGCCGGCTGTACGGACGCGACGGCGCGGTGCGACGACAGGTGGAGGCGTCGGGTCCGGTGCCTGACCTCAAGCCCGGCCGCAATCAGGTGCAGTTTGGCGTCGGCAAGGGGAGCAGCGCAGAGTACCGGGTCACGGTATCGCTGGCGAAGGTGTACCGCTAGACGTTGAGCGCTCAGCCGACGACAGAGACCGCTAAGGCGCCCGGCTCTGCATGGGCGACCGCAGCGGGGAGGTGCGCCGGGCATGCCGCTGGCCCGGAAAGTGAGGGCTGCTCTCATCTTCCTCCTATCCCCCTCAAGCTGCTTGCTCCCTGCAGCCGGCCAACAGCCGCGGGCCGACCTCCCGGACCCGGCCGGCATGGGCGGGCTTGTGCTGTGGCTGGACGCGGCTGACGCGGGCACGCTGACCGCTGACGCGCGGGGTGTGAGCCTGTGGCGCGACAAATCCGCCCACGGCAAGGACGCCCAGCAGGCTGACCATGCCGCTCGCCCCACGATCAGCCGGCAGGCCCAGAACGGGCGCTTCCCCCTGGCCTTTGACGGCGTGACCCAGTTCCTGTCCGGACCCGCCGTCCTGCCAGCCGGACAGCCCGCGTACACGGTCGTCGCCCTCTGGCGACCGCAGAAGAACGCGGGCGTGCAGTCCGTCTTCGAGCAAGCTGCGGCGCCGCTCCAGGGCAACACGCGCGCCGCGTTGCTCGCCGTGGGCGAGGCCTACGGCTTCAACGGCGAGAGCAACGACCGTCACGACCTCGTGCGCTTCGAGCCCAACGTCTGGCGGCTCACCTGCCTTGAGGTGGACAACGCGAAAGAGAGCAACGTGGCGATCACCGACAACGGCGTGGGCTACTCCGGCGCTACGGGCGACCCCAAGGCCCTGAACCTGGGGGCAACCGGCGTCACCCTGGGGCGCAAGCTGGCGACCGACGGCGAGTACCTGGATGGTGAGATCGCCGAGGTGCTGGTCTTCGACCGGGTCCTGGGCCGTGCCGACCGACAGAGGGTCCTGGCCTACCTGGACGGCAAGTGGGCGCTCGACTGCCTGGGCTGGTTCCGCTCCCCCGACGGGCGTCCGCTGGCCTTCGACTTTGATGACGAGGACTATGGGGACTGGCAGGTCGAGGGCACGGCCTTCGGCACCGGGCCGGCGCGCGGCACGCTGCCGGGCCAGATGGAGGTCACCGGCTTCCTTGGCGCAGGGCTCGTCAACTCGTTCGTGGGCGGCGACGGCAGCACCGGCACGCTCACCTCGCCGGCCTTCGTCATCGAGCGGAGGTACATCCAGTTCCTCATCGGCGGCGGCAAGTACGCCGACCAGACCTGCATCAACCTAATCGTGGACGGTCAGGTCGTGCGGACGGCCACCGGCCCCAACGATAGGCCCGGCGGCACTGAGCACCTCGACTGGGCGCAGTGGGAGGTCTCAGACCTCGGCGGGAAGACGGCCACCCTCAAGATCGTGGATCAGGCCACCGGCGGCTGGGGGCACATCAACATCGACCACATCATCCAGACCGACCGCAAGCTCCCGGTGCTCCTCGATCGGTCGCGCGGGATCACGGCCGAGAAGCCGTACCTCAACCTCCCCGTCAAGAACGGCGCGCCGAAGCGCCGGATGCGCGTCGTGGTGGACGGCCAGACCGAGCGCGACTTCGTCATCCCGCTCGCTGACGCGGAGCCGGACTACTGGGTCTTCATGGACCTCGTGCCCTTCCGCGGGAAGACCCTCACCCTCCAGGTCGAGCGCCTGCCCGAGGACTCCGCCGCGCTCGCGGCGATTGAGCAAGGCGATGCGATCAAGGGCGCCGAGAACCTCTACCGCGAGGCCCTGCGTCCGCAGTTCCACTTCACCACGCGTCGCGGCTGGAACAACGACCCGAACGGGCTGGTGTACTGCGCCGGCGAGTGGCACCTCTTCTACCAGCACAACCCCTATAGCACCGAGTGGGACAACATGCACTGGGGCCACGCCGTCAGCCGCGACCTCGTACACTGGCAGGAGCTGCCGGTTGCTCTCTACCCCGATGCGCTCGGGCCGTGCTTCTCCGGCTCGGCGGTCGTCGATGAGAAGAACACGGCGGGCTTTCAGACGGGCGCTGAGAAGGCGATCGTCTGCATCTACACCGCGGCCGGCAGCCCGGTTGTCCAGTGCCTCGCCTACAGCAACGACCGTGGGCGGACGTGGACGAAGTACCAGGGCAATCCTGTGCTGCCGCACATCATCGGTGGCAACCGCGACCCGAAGGTGATCTGGTACGCCCCCGAGCGCAAGTGGGTGATGGCGCTCTTCCTCGACCAGAACGACTACGGTCTCTTCTCGTCGCCCGACCTGAAGCAGTGGGAGCGGCTCTGCACGGTGACCATCCCCGGCACCGCCGAGTGCCCCGAGTTCTTCGAGATACCTGTCGAGGGCCGGGCCGGCGAAACGCGCTGGGTCTTCTACGGTGGCAATGGGCAGTACCTGATCGGCCGCTTCGATGGGAAGACCTTCACTGCCGAGTCCGGACCGCACGCGCTGAACCGAGGTAACTGCTTCTATGCGTCGCAGACCTTCAACGGGGCTCCCGACGGGCGCCGCATTCAGATCGCTTGGGGCACGACGGGCATGCCCGGCATGCCGTTCAACCAGATGATGGACTTCCCCGTCGACCTGACGCTGCACGAGACCGATGAGGGCCTGCGCCTGTTCGTCGTTCCCGTTCGCGAGATCGCAGCCCTGCACCAGGACGGGAAGCAGTGGAAGGACGTGGTGTTGCAGCCGGGCACGAACCCACTCTCCGGACTCAGCGGCGAGCTGTTCCACATCCGCGCCGAGTTCGAGACCGGGGACGCGGGGGCGTTCGGCGTGACCGTGCGCGGCATTCCGGTGACCTACGACGCCAAGGCGGAGCAGCTCACCTGCCGCGGCTGCAGCGTCCCACTGAAGCCGGAGAACGGCCGCGTTCGTCTCGAGCTGCTCGCGGACCGGACGACCCTCGAGGTGTTCGCCAACCACGGCCGCGTCTACATGCCCATCGGTGTCATAGCGCCTGAGGCGAACCGCAGCCTGGAGGTCTTCATCCGCGCAGGCACAACCACCATGCGCAGCCTGGAGGTCTGGCCGCTGAAGTCGACATGGTAGCTGCCAGAGGGCGCTCCCCGGGCCGTTGCTTCCGACCCGGCTCCTCGAACGCTGCGACCTGAGGTTTCTTTGAGGGCAGCGGCGGGAGTGGCATTCTGCACATCAAGGGGTGACCTGATGACCCGCTGGGTCGGTGTTCTGTGCCTGCTGGCCGCCGCGCCCGTGTGGGCGGCGACGACCATGTTGGACTTCGAGAGCGAGGCCGACGTCAAGGCCTGGCATGATGAGGGGTATGGCACGTGCGCCCGCTTCCCGGTCACGCGGGAGGCGCGCTGGGCTACCTCCGGCAGCTACTCCCTTTGCTTCCGCACGCCGCAGTGGAAGTCGGGCATGGAGGAGTGGCCGGCCTGCGAGATGCAGCCCCCGCTCGCCGACTGGTCCGGCTACGACCGGCTGGTTCTCGATGTGACGAACCCCACTGCCTACGACCAGAAACTGCTCTTCTTCATCAGCGACTCCACGCTGCCGACCCGCGGCGGGTTGTGCAGCCAGCACCTGCTGGCTCAGCGGAGCTACCGCCAGGTGGTCGTTGAGCTGGCGAAGCTCGCCGACCGGCACGTCAACGCCAAGGGCATCCATGTGCTGCACTTCTTCACCGAGCGCCCGTCCGGTGACCTGGAGGTCTATGTCGACCGCTTTGTGCTGCTGCGCCCAGGTGAGCCCCTGCCCACTCCCGGCCCCGCGTTCGTGAAGGCCGTCGCGGCACTGCAGAAGGACCAGGTCGCCGCCCTGCGGCAGGCCCAGCAGGACGCGCGCACCCGCATCGGCCAGATCGCCGCGCAGGTCCCTGCCGTGGCCTCCTGGGCCGACCAGTTGGCAGCAGAGAACGACAGGCGACTGGCGACCTTCGCGGAGCAGGTGGAGCGAGGCGACCCTGCGGTGCTGCAGAGCGCGGAGCTCGTCACCGGGCTGCGCGACGACACGGCGCGGCTGGAGAGCCTCGTGCGCCTGCGGGCGGGCTTTGAGGGGGTGAGGCAGGCGGTGCAGGCTCAGCCCCGCGCGCGGGGCGACATCGTCGTTGGCTTTGCCACTTCCATGGCGAAGGTCCTGCCCCGCGCCGGGGTGCCGGACCTGCGGACCTCAAGCCGGGCCTCCCTGGCCCTGGCCCGCAACGAGAAGGAAGCGCTGCAGGTCATCGTGATGCCCACCGAGCGGGATGCCCGGCAGGTGGCGGTGCGGGTCAGCGACCTGCGTGGTCCCGCCGGCGCCACCTTCGCGGCGCGTGGCATCGCTGCCGTGCCGATGGGCTATGTGCAGACCAAGTCGGCGCCGCCCTACGGCTCCCCTCATGTGGGTTGGTGGCCCGACCCTATCCTGGACTTCATGTCCCAGGCCGACATCGCGCAGGACGACGCCCAGTCCTTCTGGGTGCGCGTCCGCGCTCCCAGGAACCAGGCGCCCGGCATGTATCGCGGCAAGCTGGAGGTGCTGCTGGCGGGGAGGCCGCTGTATGTCTTCGAGCTCGCTGTCGAGGTCTACCCCTTCGCTCTGCCGGACCACTCGCCGTTGAACCTAGCCATCACCTTCTGGCCGATGTACTACGAACCGAAGAGCGACGGCAGCGGCTGGGCGGAAGGCACCTACCGCGATGCCTCCTGGCGGAAGCACAAGCTGCAGTGGGGGGAGTTCCTGGCCGACTACTACCTCACCTATGACAGCCTCTATCCATACAGCGGCTGGGCGCCGGACTTCGCCGTCCTGGAGCGGCTGCACCGGCAGGGGCGGCTGGGGATGTTCAACTTGGGCTACTACGGGATCATGGGCGAGAAGCCTGAGGAGCAGGAGGCCTGGAAGGCCGACGTGCGCAAGCGAATCGGCGAGCCCTACCGGAAGGCCAAGGCCCTCGGCATCCTCGATCACGCCTACGTCTACGGCTGCGACGAGCATCCCGAGGCCCTGTTCCCCGGCGTCGAGCGCGCGGCGGCTTTCCTGAAGCAGGAGTTCCCTGGGGCCTTCGTTCTGACCACGACCTACGACCACAGCTTCGGCACCAACTCGGTGCTCAGGTCCGTGGACGGCTTCTGCCCGCTAACCCCCTCCTTCAACCCGGAGCTGGCGGACCGCGTGCGAGTTACCGGCAAGCAGGTCTGGTGGTACATCTGCTGCGGCCCCGAGCACCCGTACTGCAACATGTTCGTCGAGTTCCCTGCCATCGAGGCACGGCTGCTGATGGGCGCCCAGACCGCCAAGTGCCGGCCCGACGGCTTCCTGTACTACCAGATCAGCATCTGGAACGGCAAGCCGATCACGACGGGGCCCTTCACGGACTGGGATCCGCGCAGCTGGACGACCTACAACGGGGACGGCTCATGGACCTGCCTCGGGCCGGACGGCACGCCGCTGCCGACTATCCGCCTGGAGAACTTCCGGGACGGGCTGGAGGACTACGCCTATGCCAGGCTGCTGGAGCAGGCCGTCAAGCGAGTCGAGGGTACGCCGAGCCTCAGCGCGCGGCAGACGCAGTGGTTGGCACAGGCGAAGGCGGCCCTGGAGGTTCCGGCGGGCCTGTGTCAGAGCTTGACCGAGTACACGCACGACCCGGCGGATGTCTACCGTTGGCGCCGGGGCATGGCCGAAGCCCTGGCCACGTCGGGCGTGGAGGTCAGCCTGCCCTGACGCCAGGGCCTGGGCGCCCAGGGCTCACCCCGTTGCCTGCGGACTCGGAGCATGGCGCCTCAACGGCCCGGGGCCGGGAGAAGATCGACCCCCAGGTGATCCGGCCGGACGCGTAGGCGGATCCCCCAGATCGCCTCGGTCCGGGCATCCTCCGTCCGGTGGCCGCCCGTGTGGATGTAGGCGGCGAAGACGGACCCGTTAGGCAGCTCCATCCCCCGCCCGTAGCCGTACACCGACGCGTCAACGACGAAGCCGTGGTCGGGAGCTGGAGCAACCCACGTCTCGCCGCCGTCCGCGCTGAGAATCGCCCGGAAGCCGCCCGCGCCGTAAGACCCGTGCAGGCAGAGCAGCGTGCCGTCCGTGAGAACCAACAGGCCGGGCTCGTACATCCTCATGCCGAAGCTTGCCGGCGTCGACCAGGTCCGGCCCTCATCCTCGGACCACGTGATGGCGCCCTCCGGACGCACGATCATCACCAGACGGCCGTCCGGCAGTTGGGCGATCCCGGCCTCGCTCAGCTCGTACGGCGCCCTCACGACTGAGAGAACCTCCCACGTCTCCCCGCGGTCTGTTGTCCGGAACACCCCCGCCTGCTCGGGGCCGCCCTCCGGCAGCTTGCCGTAGACCGCGAGGAGGACCGAACCGTCGTGGAGCAGGATGGGAGGCCCATCCGTAGCGTCGTAGGCGAAGGGCGAGGGCAGACGGCGAGGCCTCTGCTCCCACGTCACCCCACCATCGAACGAGCGGATGATGTTGGTGCGGGCGGCCAGCTCCTGATCCTCCGGCGGGCCGACGCCTGGGTAGGTGAAGAAGGAGCAGAGGATCGTCCCATCGGGCAGCTCGAGGAAGGCTGGGCTTCGGTCGTCCCATGGTGTGTCGATGATCGTCTCCGGCCTGCTCCAGGTGATCCCCCCATCGGTCGAGCGGATCAGCATCGCTCGCCCCCCAGTGGGAGCGTCAATGTCGGCGGGGAACCCCAGCTTCGTCCATGTGTCCAGCGTGGCCGCGTCGATTCTCAATGGCGTGGGAGGTGACGCGTGCCAGTAACCGGCGGAGAAGCCCACCAACCATGTCCCGTTCCTGAGACGCACCGGCGCTTGCCACCCGACGAAGCCCCCGTAGCCCCGATAGGGGTCCGGCTGGTTCACCCCCGGCCCGACGAGCGTCTTCCGGCAATCACCGTATGACGCGGTCGACTCGCCACCCTCGACGACCCGAACCGTGGCTTGTCTCGGCATTCCTTGGGCCTCCACTTCCAGCAAGGCGCAGAGCATCGCGCCGGCCGCGAGTGCAACCGAACACGTCCACACCACCATCGTCCCTCGCCCACCTGCAGGCATCTCCCCTCCGATCTCTCCCCGGCGACGGCCCGCAGACCACCGGCGCGCAGGGGCTTACCCAGCGCCGCGACCAGACGGCGACCCATGGTCCACGTCCAGTGCTTCCAGGATGCCCTCTCTGACCTGCTGCTCAATGCCTACTCCTGGGGCCAGCCGCGCACGGTAGCACAAGCCGGCGGCGATGACTGGGGAAGCGGCGGCTTCGTACCCGCCCAAGGGCCCCAGCGCGAGGCTCTCATCCGTGGGGATGTAGCTCTCGCAGCCGTTGGTGTAGGCCCAGACCATGTTGTGGCGGCAGGGGTGCACCTCCTCGACCCAGAGCTGGTACTCACAGAACACCTCGTGGGTCAGGGCAAGCAGACCCCAGTGCTCCCCCAGGGCCACGGCACCGACCTCGAAGCGCAACTGCGGCGTCTGGCCGCTCCGCGCCTTGGCGAGCAGGTCTTCGAGGCACAGGACGTGATCCCGGAGAGTCCACAGGCGGACGGTCGCGGTGCCGTCACCCGCCTGTGCCGCCGCCAGCGCCGCACGGGCCCGGTCCAGGGCGTCCTCGCACGCCGCTACGGAGGGATAGTCCTGCAGAGGCAGGGCCAACCTTGCGGCCGACAACCGGAGGGGCGATGGAGGAATGTCTGCGGCGGCGGCCGAGGCTCTCACGGCCGCCTCGCCGAGCGCTTCGCCAGCCTGTTGGGCGGCCTCAAACCCTCCGCGCAGTGGCTCCGCGTTGATGTTGCCCCCGCAGCCTTGGGCGAACATGGCCTGCACACCCTCGCCCAGGCGCTCCCGCACGGCGGCCGTCGCGTAGCCCGGGTAGTCCGCGCTGATCAGCGAGCTGCCTCCGTGCACCACAACCGGGTGTGCGGCGTGGCTCAGAAGAACAGCCAGTGGCTCGCGGCCGGCCACATCGACCCGCAGGACATCCACCCAGCCGACAGTGGGGCCCTCCGCGTTGGGCTGCATCACCACGCCCGCCGATTGTGCGGAGCGCCGGTTGAAGCCTATCCGCACAGGCTCGCGCCCGGCCGAGAGTGACGCCCGCCGGAGATCAGCTGCCGCCTTCGCGACCGCGTCGGTTACCGCAGCCACCAGGTCCCGACGCCAGGCCGACCAGTGGCGCTCGAAGTCCTCCCAACCTTGGTAGCTCCACGGGACGGTGAACGGGGCTGAGTGCGTGTGACTGCAGTTGACGAACGACGCCCTGATGCCGGTGCGGCGACGGAGGGCGTCCCGAATGTCATCGGCCAGCCGGAGGTCGAGGCCGACCAGATCGAGGCAGACGAGGGCCACGCGTTCGTGGCCGTCGCTCAGCACGAGGGCCCGGGCGAACAGGTCGTCGTGTACCCCGGTGCTCGGCGCCTGCGGTCCCAGCAGGGGTACGCCCGTCGCTGGGGTGATCTCCGCTTCCGCCGCACCGGCCAGGTACACGCCTGCCGCCATCGTGCTACCCGTCCCCATGTCTGTTGTCGGCTGGTGTCCGTCGCCCCGCAGCGCCGGGATGTCCCGCATCTCAGGCACGCCGACCCCGGTTCCGAGCTGTCACGGGGGACAGGCTGCGCTCGCCTGAGGATACTCCACTGCCAGCTTCACACACTGCTCGGGATGCTCGTCGATGAGGCGGTATGCCTCGGCGGCTTCGGTGATAGGTACCCGAGGCTGCAGCATGCCATCAACTGCCAGCAGACCACGCGCAAACAACCGCAGCACCGTGCGCTCGACACGTTCCGGGTTCCACCGGGGGTGATCGCGGTAGGGCACGCTCTCTAGCCGTGCGCCGGACACCATGGTCTGGCGGTTGAAGTGCCACTCCTCGCCGAGCCGCAAGTCAGCCGCGCCACCATGATACCAGGCAACCGGCACGATGGTGCCGCCGTAGCGGGTGCCGCGTATGGCATGGTGCAGGGCGGCGTGGCTCCCGCTCGTCTCGATCGCCGCGTCAACGCCCTCCATGTCGGTAGCGACGCGAATCTGCAGGCCGGCATCCGGGTCACGAAGGGGATCGAGCACGACATCAGCCCCGTGCCGCCAGGCCACCTCCGCGCGCAACGGAAGCGGCTCGACTGCGATGACGAGCGCAGCCCCCGCGAGCTTGGCCAGGCCCACGGTCATCAGGCCGATGGCCCCCATCCCGAAGACGGCAACCGTCTCGCCCAACAAGACATGGCCCTCGCGAACCGCGGTGAAAGCGACCAGGGCCGGGTCCAGGCAGACCAGCATCTCATCACTCACGCCCTCGGGCGCCAGCCGCAACGCCTGCGCGGCGACCGTGTGGGTCTCGCGGATGGGAAGGTAACCGTAGACCCGGCTGCCGACCGTCAGGCCCTCCACCTCGGGGCCGACCTCCACCACCACCCCCACCGTCATGTTGCCGAGGCTCATGGGCGCATCGCGGGTGATGATGGCCTCACACTCGCGGGGCATGAACAGCCCGTGCCGCGCGTCGAAGTTGTGGCCGCTGAAGGGCGACTCGCCACGGTAGAACAGCAGATCGGTCCCGTGCTTCTCTGCCGACAGAACGCTGCAGACCAGCACCTCCCCCGGGCCGGGGTCGCGGTCCTCGTACTCCCGAAGCTCGGGCTGCCGCAGCCCGGTTGCGACAAGCTCAAGGGGCATCCGTCACTCCTCCTCGCGTGCGGGGTGGGCTGGCAGGCTCCCCGTGATTCCACGCGCCCTCTTCGATCCCTCTGCCCGTTGATGTCGTGGTCCCGCAAGACCGACTCGACGAATGGCTGGCGAGGATACCCGTCGGACCCCGACGAAGGCACCACCACACATGGTTGTGTTCAGCAACGGGTTTGACGGGCGAGGACGCCCGTCCTACGCGAACGGCAACGGCTTGAGCGGGCAGGAGTCTCCCTCTTGCCGTGCGGTGTTCGTCGCGTAGGTCGGGCTTCCAGCCCGACAATGCCTTTCTGAACACAGCGCATGTGGGCGGTGAGTCATGCCCCAGACACCCGACTGCACCTGTCCCTCCCATCCCGATCGAGGTGGCGCCAGATGGCTCGAGCACTCGAGATGCTGCTAGCACTGTCCCTGCTGGCTACGATGACGCCGGTGGCCGCGGAGACGCTGGGCCAGTTGCGGGGCACGTACACGCCGCCCAACACCACCGTGCTAGTGCGAGACGGCGCTGCGGACTTCGTGGTGGCCGTGGCCGGGGGTTACTACCAGTACCTCGCCCGCGAAGTGGTCCGCGCGATCCTGGGCCGGGATGACCCCGCCCGCGTGATCGACGCCAGTGTCCAGCCGCCCCTTGACCGCACCCATGTGATCACCCTCGGCTGCATGGCCGAGAACCCGCTGCTCTTCCGCATGTACTGGAACAAGTACTCGCTCGTGGACCTGGTGACCCCCGGGCCGAAGCAGGGGCGCGTGGAGGTCGTCTGCGATCCGTACCCGTGGTGCGCCGGCAGGAACCTGATCGTCCTCGGCGGCAGCGACGAGACCGGCGTCCGGGCTGCCCTGGAGCACTTCCGCAGCCGTCTCCAGAGGGCCGGCAACCAGTGCTCGTATCCCTGGGAGCTCTTCGTCAGCACCCCCCCGACGGTGAAGCCGGAGGACGTGAGGCTGGACACCGATCCGACCTTTCAGACGTTCAACAACCTGGCCGGCGCCTATCTCTCGACCACGGCCGATCCTTACGCCGACAAGGCCTTCGCTGCGCTGGACGCCATCCGCGAGCTTTACCACGCCGGCCAGCGCTCCGGCTTCACCTACGCGGAGGAGTGCACCTCCCCGACGACCTTCTACCTGTGGGATCAGATCGAGCATCACCTGTCGCTCGCCCCCGAGCGCCGCGAGCGCGATGCCGACCTCCTCTACAGTGTGCTGCTCCTCGGTCTGCCCTCCCACACCTACGAATGGAACGACCTCGCGGCCGGGCCCAAGCTCGTTTGGAACCACACCGGCTGCCCTCTCTTTGGCATCTACGTCGGCGCCCGGTACTTCGACAAGCACTATCCCGATACCCACGGCTTCACCACCGATGCCCTCCGGCGCAGCGCCAATGCCTTCCTCACCCAGATGGAGGTCTGGAAGCCACGCGAGGACGCCCACAGCTACTACCAGTTGGGGTTCCGCACCGTCATGGACTACTGCGCAGGGGAATGGAACCTCGAGTACATCGAGAACGGCAACCTGAAGCAGATCGCCGACTACGCCATCGCCACGGCGGACAACATGGGCGGGGCAGCGAACTTCGGCGACGCGGAGGCCATCCACAGCAACGCCACCGAGCTGAGCATCCTCGACGCCGCCTTTGCCTGGCTCGGCGACCCCGGCTACCTGTGGCGGCTGAACCTGATCAGCAGCGGCACGTGGCAGAACCGCTACCACCGGGGCGTCAAGCCCGAGCCGCCCCTGCGCCTGAGCGGGATCACGATCGTCCCCATGGCCCGCACGATCTACGACCTGCACAACGGCCACGAACCCTACGGCGACGCCACCCTCCCACCGAGCGAGGTGCCGGTCGAGAAGGCCTTCGACAAGATCTCGCTGCGCGACGGTTTCGATCCCCTGGGTCAATACATGCTGCTCGACGGCTTCTCCTCGGGCATGCACCTGCACTATGACGCCAACATGATCGTGCGCTTCGCCGACCGGGGCCGGGTGTGGCTGATGGACGACGACTACCTCGTGCGGCAGACCACCGATCACACGGGCATCAGCCTGCTGCGCAACAGCCGCAACACCGAGCGTATGCCGGTCTTCGCCGCGGTGGAGGGTGTCGCGGACGGGCCCACGGTAGGCCTGCTGCTGACTTCCTTGCCGGGCTACAACGGGGCGGACTGGAAGCGCGGTCTCATCTGGCGCAAGGGCCGCTACCTGGTGGTGGTTGACAGCGTGCAACCGCGCGATCAGACAGACCAGCTCCAGGTCTTCAACGTCCTCAAGCTCTACGATACCGGCGCCGTATGCTTCTCCGACGCTGGTGCCCTGCTTTCCACCCAACCGCCCGATGGTCCGGAGCACCCCGAAGCCACGCTCACCGTCCTCCCGGCTGAGGAAGTGGCGGCGTCCCTGGCTCGACGCCGTTCCGCCAGCAGCGATATCCCGAGCGCTCGGCTGGTCGAGCGTGTCGCGACCGGGGGCGGCAAGCCCGTGACCTTCCGCAATCTGATGTTCGTGTCAGACGCCCTCAAGACCGTCGACCTCGAGCAGCGCAGCCTGAACGAGGGCTACGTCGCCCTGCGTGGCCGAGTGACGGAGAAGTCGATGCTGCCGGCTCTGACCCAGAGCAAGCCCTACAGCTTCGAGCCTGCACCCAGCGACACCTATGCCGACACTGAGGCCCACGTGCTGACGGACGGCTACCGACCGGGCACCGACAACATCAAGGCCGGCTGGGTCGCCTGGTACGTCGCCAGCCCGACGATCACGGTGGACCTGCAGGGCGAGCACCGTCTGTCCACGGTCTCAGTCCAAGTCATGGGAGGCAACCAGTGGGGCATCAGGTTCCCCGCCCGGGTGACCCTCGAGCTGGCCGGAGCCGATGGGCAGTTCCAGGCGGCCGGCGACTACCGCCCGACGTGGGCTGAACTCGGCAGCCGGTACGCGCAGGACGTGGTGTTCGGCGGCCTCGACCGGCCGGCGCGGGAGATCAGGGTGAAGCTGGAGTGCGCCCCGGGCGGCTTCGTGTTCGTGGGCGAGGTCCGGGCCACGGGGAAGGCGACCATGGCGGACCGAGGCGTCGAACCGCTGGCCGCCATCGCCGGGCGGGGCAAGCTGGCCCTCCCGGGCCTGTCTCTCGATGCGGACCTCGCCTATGTCGCGCCGGATGAGGTGTGCCTCATCGGAGCCCGGACTTGCGGGATTGGCGGCACGAAGCTGCCCGTCGCCGGCAACGTACAGATCCGGCTGGCGGATCGCCCTGACGGCAAGCGGCTGTCGGCGACGGTGACCCAGGCCATCAACGACGCCTTTGCCAAGGGCAAGCCGGGGGGCTTCCTGGCCGCACCACCCCTCGCCGGACAGACCACCGCCTGCTATCGGTTCGCATCAGGCGAGGGCATCCAGATCCACCCCCTTCCCGGTGCCGAGGGCGGCTTCGTCGGCGCGAACGGGCAGAGCGTGTGGCGTGTGGACCGCACCCTCAAGGAGGTCTGGCGCCGCGATCTACCGACGGTCGTCTCGGGGGTAGGAGCCGGCGACCTGGATCAGGATGGCAAGCTGGAGTTCTTCGCCGGCACCGTCGGCGAGATGCTCTGCTGCCTCGATGACCAGGGCCAGGACCGGTGGCAGTGGGAGGTCCAGCCGAAGGTTCTTGAGTGGGCCGGCTGGAACGGCAAGGCCTGGGCCGAGCAGATTCGCGTCGCGGACATCAATGGCGACGGCAGGAACGAGTTGCTGCTCGGCACGAAGAACTCGTGGCTGCTGGCGCTGAACCAGCAGCGCGAAACGCTGTGGAAGTACGGCTTCGTCTACCACGGCTGTCGCGATCTACAGGTAGCGGACCTCGACGGCGGCGGCAACCTGGAGGTCCTCGCGGCCAATCGCTATGGGACCGTCACCCGCCACGATGGCCGGACCGGCAAGCTGCTCTCCGCCTACGGTACCGAGCTGGGCGACACCTTCGTCGTCGTGGCCGCGGGAGCCGCCCAAGGGTCGCCGGTCGTCTTCTCCGGCTGCACCACCGGCAGGTTTCGGGCCTTTGACCTGGGCGGACAGGTCATGTGGTCCTTCGACAACGACGGTTTCGGCGCGCTGGCTGCCGCCGTTACTGACGCCGAGGTGTGGCTGGCCTCGGAGGCCGCCCTCCTCTACTGCCTGCGCCGCCAGGATGGCTCAGTGGTGTCCACCCGCGACCTTGGCCCGGCGGTGGTCAGCGTGGTTCCTGGGGCCAAGGGCGTGGTCGCGTGCGATGAGCGAGGGGGAGTGTGGCAGGTGGACGCCGCAGGGCAGGCGAGGCAGATGGTGTGCCTCGGCAGCCGCCCGCTACAGGTGGTGAGTGATCAGGACGGCCTGTTCGTCCTCACGGCCGAGGCCCTGTGGCACGTGCCCGTTCCCTGAGGTCCGCTGAGCTCCGGAACCGCCGGACGCCTTGACAGCATCATCCCGAAGCCGGTGCGGCCGGTGGGGCCAAGGTAGCTGGCGCGGAGTCGCCCGTGCGGGACAGCCCCTGCCTGGCTCCGCGACGCGCAGGGAGGGTACGCCAGATGGCACGGACAGGCGCTGCCACCAGGTGCGCGCGAACGGCCGGGACGCTGCTGATCGGGCTGATCTACGTGGGTCTTCCGCGCCAAGCCCTCAGCCTCTCTGACCCGCCCGCGCGGACCTTCACCGTCTGCCGCCTCTCCGAGCGCCGGGTGATGGTGTACGATCCGCGCGTGGAACTCGGCATCGGCATGCACGGAATGCCCGACGAGCAGATCGCACTCGTACGCGCTCTTGGCATCCGTCTGGTCCGGCACACCATGTACTGGTACCAGATCGAGAACACCGAGGCACCTGGCCGGTATGACGAGAAGGCTCTGGGGGAGTGGGACTCCCTGGTCAGGCGCTGTGACCGCCAGGGCATCATTCTGGAGGCCGTCGTCCACGGGAATGCTCCCGGCGTCTCCTACCGGAACCGCGAGGCTGGGTACCATCGCTTCGCACGGTTCATGGGCGACATGGCACGCCGCTACCCCTCCATCCGCTACTGGGAGCTGTGGAACGAGATGGACGTCGCGTTCACCGACCTCTTCGGCGCCCAGGCCGGGGTCCCCCTGCTCGAGCGGGGCAAGCTGTACGCCGAGATGCTCAAGACCGTGACGCCGGCAATCCGCGAGGCGAACCCCCAGGCGTTCGTCCTGACGGGCGGCATGACCAACTGGGATGAGTTCCCCCGGGGCATCTATGAGGGCGGCGGGCGCGAGTACTTCGACATCATGAACCTGCACACTTACGGCGTACCGATCGTATGGTCCTTCCTCGCGCGAGGCCTCTGGCTGCGCTCCGTCATGCAGACCTACGGGGACGCCGACAAGCCGCTGTGGGATACCGAGTTCGGCATCGACGCCGGCAACATCGTCTACCCCTGGGGCGTCCCGCACGATCGCGGCGAGGACGATGCCGAGGCCCTCGATCGCATCCACCGCGAACAGTGGCAGGCCTGCCTCGACGCGGCGCTCCAGTGCGGGCTGTACCAGAAGATTGTGCCCTACCAGTTCGCCGCCGGCAACGAGCGCAACGATGACGGGAAGCTGGCGCAGGAACTCAGGCTCCCGGCGGGGATGACGGTGGACGACCTCGGCTTCGGCCTGGTTCGCCGCGACGGCCTCACCCCGCGCCCGACGTACGCGTGGCTGAGGCAGCGCGACTTCAACGCCCGGCTGCGCGACGAACTGCCACGGAAGGTCGAGGTATGGCTCCCCCAGGCAGCCGGCCTGAAGCCGGAGGGTTACGCATACGAACGCCGCGACGCGGCGTTGGTGGTCAGGGACGTGCCGGTGTCCAGCGACTACCCAACGGTCATCGGCCTCGCGCCTGAAGGCCCCGGCGGCTGATGCCCGAACCGGCCCCGGGATTCCGGGAGAGGAGGTCTCAGGCCGCCCCGACCGCGAAACTCACCCCTCGTGCAAGACAGCCAAGGACGGGCTACCCAGGATGAGCGACCTCCAGGTCATTTGCGTGGGGATTGCCGTCGCCGATGTCATGGCCAAGCCGATCGATGACCTCCCCGATTGGGACCATCTCGGCACCTTCGACCACCTCGAGCACCACCTGGGCGGCTGCGCGGTCAACACAGCCGTAGACCTCGTCCGGCTGGGCGTGCCCGCGGCCGTCAGCGCCTGCGTCGGACGGGATGGCGCGGGAGCGTTCATCCGGCACGGCCTCGCCCAGGCGGACGTCGACACGACAGGGCTGGTCGAGACTGATGAGGCTGCCACCTCATACACCTTCGTCATGATCGGCTCGGACGGCCGGCGCCGGTACCTACACCACGTCGGAGCGAACGCGGTCTTCGCGGACGCCCACGTCCCGCTCGGCCTGGTGGCGCGCGCACGGGTGCTGCACCTGGGCGGGTCACTCCTGATGCCGGCCATGGACGGAGAGCCGACTGCCCGGCTCCTGGCGCGTGCCCGCGATCTGGGAGTGGTCACCTCCATGGACACCGCCCACAACCCGAACGTCGACGCTCGCCCTCTGGTCGAGCCGTGCCTGCCTCATCTTGACGTCTTCATGCCCAGTGTCGAGGAGGCCCAGGCGATCACGGGCGAGTCCGAGCCGGAGGCCATGCTCGACGCTTTCGGGGATCACGACTTCCAGATCGTAGGCATCAAGCTTGGTCCCGAGGGCTGCATCATCCGGACGGATCAGGGCACGAAGCGATACCCCGCGTTCCCGACGACGGTGGTGGACGGGTCCGGAGCCGGGGATGCGTTCATGGCGGGCTGCCTGTACGGCGTCCTGCAGGGCTGGGGCATCGACCAGACAGCGCGCTTTGCCAACGCCACGGCCGCCCACTGCATCCGGGCTATCGGCTGCAGCGCCGGTGTGCCGTCGGCGGACAGGATCGTGGACTTCCTGGCGAGGCAAGCGCCGACAGCGTGAGCCCCCCCCGGGGAATGTCCCTCCGAGGAGAAGAACCCGTGCCGCCATCGCCGGACGTCATGCTGCGGATGTACCCTCAGATGCTCCGCATCCGGAGGTTCGAGGAGAGGATCAACCAGCTCTTCCTCCAGGGCCGAATGCCGGGGACGCTGCACCTGTACATCGGTCAGGAGGCCTGCGCCGTGGGCGTGTGCGAGGCGCTCCGCCCCGATGACTGGGTCACCAGCACCCACCGACCACACGGGCACGCCATTGCCAAGGGCGTCTCACTGGAGTCGATGATGGCGGAGCTCTTCGGCAAGACGACCGGCTGCGCGAGAGGCCACGGCGGCTCGATGCACATGGGCGACCCGGAGGTCGGCGCTTTGACGGCCATCGCCATCGTTGGCGGCGGCATCCCCGTGGCGGCGGGCATGGCACTCGGCTACAAGATGCGGAGGACTGGTCAGGTGGTCTGCTGCTTCATGGGCGACGGGGCGATCAACGAGGGGGCCTTCCATGAGGGCGTCAACATGGCGGCGATCTGGGACCTCCCCGTGGTCTTCGTATGCGAGAACAACCTGTACGGCGCTTCCACCCCCATCGAGCAAGTGGTGAAGCTCGACAAGCTCGCCGACCGAGCCGCGGGCTATGGCATCCCGGGGGTCACCGTGGACGGCATGGACGTGCTTGCGGTCTACGAAGCGGTCACACCGGCCGTCGAGCGTGCTCGCTCGGGCGCGGGCCCCACCTTCGTGGCGTGCGAGACGTACCGGTTCGTCGGCCACTCGCGGAGCGACACGCGCGGCTACCGCTCGCGCGAGGAGGAAGAGGCGTGGAAGCGGCGCGATCCGATCCCCCGTCTCGCCGGGCAGCTCCGGGACATGGGGTCCGCGACCGAAGAGGACCTGCAGCGGATCGCCGAGGAGGTCGCGGCGGAGGTCGAGCAGGCCGTGGCGTTCGCAGAGGCCAGCCCGGCCCCCGCGCCCGAGGACTGCCTGAAGCACGTGTTCACCGAGGAGGGGCCGGCCTGATGGGGACACCGGAAGCGGCAACGAAGAGGATGACCATCGCGGAAGCGCTGCGGGAGGCGATCCGCGAGGAGATGCAGCGCGACGAACGGGTCTTCTGTCTGGGCGAGGACATCGGCATCTCGGGCGGCTTTGGCGGCGCGTTCACGGTGACCCTGGGGCTCTCCGACGAGTTCGGCCACGAGCGCATCCTCGACACGCCGATCTCCGAGGCCGGAATCGCCGGGATGGCCGTTGGCGCCGCGCTCGCCGGCTTGCGCCCGATCGCCGACGTGCAGTACGCCGACTTCCTCTTCTGCGCCATGGACCAGTTGGTCAACGAGGCGGCGAAGCTGCGCTACATGTCGGGCGGCAAGCTCAAGGTTCCCATGGTCATGCGGGCTCCCTGTGGGGCAACCACTCGGGGCGCGCAGCACAGCCAGAGCCCCGAGTCCTTCTTCATCCACGTCCCCGGGCTGAAGGTCGCCTGCCCGTCCACGGCTTACGACGCCAAGGGGCTGCTCAAGACCGCCATCCGCGACGACAACCCGGTCCTCTTCTTCGAGCACAAGCTCCTCTACGGCAGCAAGGGGATGCGGGCCGAGAAGGGCGCGCTCCCGCCCGTCGGGGAGGTGCCAGTCGAGGAGTACACCATTCCCTTCGGCCAGGCCTCCATCCGCCGCGAGGGAACGGATGTTACCATCGTCGCCAAGCTCCTGATGGTCTACAAGGCGCTCGCGGCGGCCGAAGCCCTCGCCGCTGAGGGCATCTCCTGCGAGGTCATCGACCCCCGCACCCTGGTTCCCTTCGATACGCAGACGGTCGTTGAGTCCGTCCGCAAGACAGAGCACCTGGTCATCGTTGACGAGTGCCCGCGGACGGGCGGCTGGGCCGGGGAAGTCGCCGCCGAGATCCAGGAGAAGGCGTTCGGTCACCTCGACGCGCCGATCAGGCGCGTGACGGCCCCGGATACGCCGGTGCCGTTCGCGCCCGTCATGGAGAAGTACTACGTGCCGGACGAAGAGGACATCGCGAGGGCGGTGCGGGAGGTGCTGCGGTGGCGCTAGTTCCGCTGTCGCGGCTGCTTCAGGCGGCGAGGGCCGGCGGCTATGCTGTCGGCTACTTCGAGGCCTGGGACATGTACAGCCTGGAGGCCGTGGCCGAGGCCGCCGAGGCCGAACGCTCGCCCGTGGTCTTGGGCTTCGGCGGCCTGATGGTGGACCCGTCGTGGCTCGACCGCTTCGGCATCGAGCCGGCCGGGGCCCATGGACGCGCGCTGGCCGAGCGCCTGAGCGTGCCTGCCGCGCTGATCCTCAATGAAGTGTGGGAACCGGAGCACGCTCGTCGAGGCGCCCTCGCCGGGTTCAACGTGGTGATGCTGAACACGTGCGAGCTGCCGTTCGACCGCAATGTCGAGCTGACGCGGGATCTGGTGCAGTTCGCCCACCCGCGGGGCGTGGAGGTCCAGGCCGAGCTTGGGCGCCTGCCGAACTCCGGGGATGTTGACGCCGGCGAGCTGACGGACCCCGAGCAGGCTCGCGAGTTCGCCGCCGCCACCGGGGTGGACTTCCTGGCCGTCTCGGTGGGCAACGTTCACCTGCGGACTGATGGCATCTCCGGAATCGACCTCGACCGGCTGCGGTCGATCCGTCAGGAAGTGGACATCCCCCTCGTCATCCACGGCGGCAGCGGGCTCTCCGAGGAGACCGTCGCCGCGCTCATCAGCGAGGGTGTGACGCTCTTCCATGTGGGTACGGTCATGAGGAAGCGATTCTGGGAGGCAGCCCAGGCGACGCTCGCTGGTCGCACCGACCGGCCGGATTACCAGGCCCTCGTCGGGTCGCGGAAGCCGGAGGACTTCCTCCTGCCCGGCAAGGCCGTCGTCACGGCTTGCGTGCGCTCTCTCCTGCAACGGTACGGCTCGTCGGAGAAGGCGGTGTGAGATGGCGACGAGGATCATCGTGCCGGATGCCGGCCAGACCACGGACGAGATGCTGCTCGCCAAGTGGCATGTGGCCGTCGGGGACGAGGTCGAGGTGGGCGACTACCTCGCCGACATCGAGACCGACAAGGCCGTGGCGGAGCTGGAGTCCTACGTCGCCGGGCATGTCCTGAAGCTGATGGCGGAGGCGGGCGATACGGTCCGGACGGGCCAGACGCTGCTCTGGATCGGCGAGCCCGGCGAGCCGATCCAGGAGGAGGACTCCGGCGGCGAGCGCGAGAGCGGCCAGGCCCTCCGCGGTGGCGCTCACGGCCTCCTGGAGGCTCCACTCGTCGCGCCCTCCCCCGGGAGCGGCGGCGCCACCCCGGCCGCGCGCGCCCTGGCTCGGGAAAGCGGCGTCGATCTCGCCACGGTCCGGGGCACTGGCCCGGAGGGGTGCATCGTGAAGCGGGACGTGCTCGCCGCTGGCCCGAGCCGGGCCGTGCCCGGCCGTACGGTACCGCTCAGCGCCATGCGGCGCGCCATCGCCGCCCGCCTTCAGCAGAGCGTGCGCGAGGCGCCGCACTTCTACGTGGCCATCGACGTGGACATGACCGCCGCCCTGGCCATTCGGGAGAGCATGGGTCGCGCAGTGACGATCAACGACCTCCTGGTCAAGGCCGCCGCTGACACGCTGGCCGCGTTCCCGCAGCTCAACTGCCGGCTCGAGGGCGATGCGCTTCGGCAGCTGGACGAGGTGAACATCGGGATCGCGGTCAGCGTGGAAGACGGGCTGTTCGTTCCCGTTCTGGCTCAGGCGGACAAGCTCAGCCTTGCCGAGGTCGCCGAGCGCTCGCATCGCCTGATCGACAGCGCTCGGGCGGGGAGGCTCCCGGCCGGCGTCCCCAGTTCGTTCACCGTCTCGAACCTCGGCATGTACGGTGTCAAGTGGTTCAGTGGCATCATCAACCCGCCGGAGGCGGCCATTCTCGCGGTCGGCGCCCTCGAGGACAAGCTCGTCCTGACCGGTTCCGGCCTCGCCGCCACGCCGTCGCTGACGCTGACCCTCTCCTCCGATCACCGGATCATCGACGGGCAGCTCGCCGCCCGCTTCCTGAAGGCCCTGAAGGATCGAATCGAAAGCCCCGAAGCCTGGCAAGCGCCGCCGCGCGAGGAGGCCGAGACACCGGATGAAACGCTCTGAGGTCAACTCGTTGCTGCGGGAGAGCCTCGCCTTCTGCGAGCGGATGGGCTTCCACCTCCCTCCGTTCGCTCTCTTCTCGCCGGACGACTGGGCCGCCGCTGGGTCGGAGTACGACGAGATCCGCGACAACCAGCTCGGGTGGGACATCACCGACTTCGGCCAGGGCCGATTCGGCGAGATCGGGCTCGTCGTCTTCACCATCCGCAACGGCAATCCCGACCCGGCCCGCGGTTACGAGAAGACATACTGCGAGAAGCTGCTCATCGTGCGCGAGAACCAACGCACCCCCTTCCACTACCACGCGAGCAAGATGGAGGACATCATCTGCCGGGCCGGCGGCGACCTCCTCATCCAGCTACGGAACCGCTCCGACCCTCCGACGTCGCTCAGGGCCGTGAGCCTGTCGAACCGCGACGACCGGCTGGCGGACACCCCCGTGCGCGTGAGCGTCGACGGCCGGCGCCTCACGGTTCCGGCCGGGACGATGATCCGCCTCACTCCGGGCGAGAGCATCACGCTGCCGAGCTACCTCTACCACGAGTTCTGGGCCGCTCCGGGCACGGGAACGTCGCTTGTGGGCGAGGTCTCCAAGGTCAACGACGACCACCGCGACAACTTCTTCCTCGACCCGGTCGGACGGTTCCCCAAGATCGAGGAAGACGAGCCGCCCCTCCATCTACTGTGCACCGAGTACCCGCCGGCGCCGAGCCCGAAGGAGTAGCCGCCATGGCCGACAACGCCCCGAAGGGCGCCTTCTACATCATCCCCCATACGCACTGGGAGGGCGCCGTCTTCAAGACTCGGGACGAGTACCTCGACATGGGTCTGCCCAACATCCTGCGGGCTTTGGCTCTCCTCAAGGCCTTCCCCGACTACCGCTTCACGCTCGATCAGGTCTGCTATGTCAAGCCCTTCCTGGAGCGGTACCCCGAGGAGGAGGCAGCCTTCCGCCGGTTCGTTGACGAGGGCCGTCTGGCGATCGTAGGCGGCACCGACGTGATGCTCGACGTCAACATGCCCGGCGGCGAGTCGTTCGTGCGCCAGGTCCTCTACGGCAAGGGGTACTTCCGCGAGCAGCTTGGGGTTGATGTGACCGTGGGCTGGCAGCTCGACACCTTCGGCCACCACGCGCAGATGCCGCAGCTCCTGAAGCTCGCCGGGTTCCGCTCCTTCTGGTTCTTCCGCGGCGTGCCGGACTGGGACACTCCCGCCGAGTTCCTCTGGGAGGGCCTGGACGGGTCTCGCATTCCCGCCTTCTGGCTGCCCCACGGCTACGGCATGGCGTATGGCTCGCCGAAGTCGCTGCCCGAGTTCGCCCGCTCCATGGAGGAGCGGTACGACAGCCTCGCGCGCTTCTCGCGGGAGCGCTGCCGCGTCGGGCCCGCGGGGGCGGACGTGAGCCCCCCGGAGGAGCACCTGCCCCGCCTCGTCGAGGAGTTCAACCGGCGGCCCGGGGCACCGTTCCGACTGTGCCTCGCCACGCCGCAGGAGTACGAAGCGGTCGCCGCCCCGGACGACGACGCGCCGGTGATCCGGGGCGAGCTCAACCCCATCTTCCAGGGCATCTACAGCAGTCGCATTGAGCTCAAGCAACGGACGAGGCAGTTGGAGACCACGCTCACAACCGCCGAGAAGCTCGGCGTGCTGCTCCATTCGGTCGGGGAGCCCACCTCTGAGGAGAGCATCTGGCGGGCGTGGGAACGCATGCTCTTCAACCAGGCGCACGACCTGATGTCCGGCGTGATGACCGACCATGTCTACGAGGATACGCTCCACAGCTACGATTGCTCCCGACGCGTCGCCGAGGAGGAGACCCAGGCAAGACTGCGCCACTACTGTGCCGCCATCGACACGTGCGGGGATGGCACCGCGCTCGTGGTGTTCAACAGCCTGGGATGGCGCCGAACCGACCTTGTGCGGGCGAGGGTCGGCTTCACCGAGGGCGACGTCAGGGCCGTGCGCGTTGTCGACCCCGACGGGCAGCCCGTGCCCACCCAGATTCTCTGGTCGGAGTGTTACCAAAGCGGGGCGCTCCTGGAGGCCGAGGTTGCCTTCGTCGCCCGCGATGTCCCGGCCCTGGGGCACTCCGTGTACCGTGTGCTGCCAACGACGGCCGACGACGCCGCAGCCGCCACGCCGGGCCTTCCCGCCGCCGGCGGCGTGCTGGAGAACGACCTGTTCCGGATCGTGGTAGACCCGACCACCGGCGCGATCACCGGTCTCGTGTCGAAGGCCGACGCCTGGAGCGTCCTTCGGGCCCCGGCCAACGTGGTGGTGCAGGAGGCGGATCACGGCGACCTCTGGGAGCCCTACCGCCCACTCGACGGCGGCAGCCGCATCGCCATGCGTGACCCGCACCCGGTACCGCCGCGCGGTCAGGCGACCTACAGCGACGAGCAGGGAGGCGAGCCGGGGCAGGTGGTGGCTGGCCCGGTGTTCTCCGAGTTCAGCGTCGAGCACCCCTTCGGCGCCCGGGGCCGATTCGGCACAACCGTTCGGATCTACGCCGGGCTGGGCCGCATCGATGTTCGTACTCGGATCCTCAACAACGACGAATCCGTGCGCTATCGCGTGTTGTTCCCCACGACCATCGAGGCAGGTCGGAGCGTCCACGAGATCCCCTTCGGGGCGATCGAGCGGCCCTGTGACATCGAGTTCCCAGCGCAGAACTGGGTAGACTGGGGCGACGGCCGCCGCGGACTAGCGCTGCTGAACCGCGGCATCCCCGGCAACGCCGTCGCCGAGGGGACGCTGCTGCTCTCGCTGTGCCGCAGCACGCGCATCGTTGCCTACGGGTTCGGGGGGGGCTACGAGCCGGGCATGACATCCGACTCGGGGCTTGAGCTGGGCAAGGAACTCACGTTCGACTACGCGCTGGTCCCTCACACGGGGGATTGGCGCGAGGCCGAGGTGTACCGCCACGGCCTCGAGCTCAACCACCCTCTGCTGGCCGTGACGGCTGCCTCACACGCCGGCACGCTGCCCTCCCGGTGGGGGTATCTCGAGGTCGCGTCCAGCAACCTCGTCGTGTCGGCGCTGAAGCCCTCGCGGGAGGGTACGGCCGTCCTGCGCGTCTACGAGGCGACCGGCCGGGCCACGCCCGGGGCTCGAGTTCGGCTCCCGGCAGGAACGCAGCGGGTCGAGGAGGTAGACCTCACGGAGGACCCCATCTCCGACCTCCGCGTGTCGGAAGGTGTCGTGGAACTGAGCCTCGGGCCCTTCGAGATCAAGACCTTGAGGTTCACGTTCGCAGGAAGTGGTCATGCGCTCTAGGCTCAACATCGACTACCCGGTCGACAAGATGGAGCAGAACCGGCGGCGGATGGAGGCCGGGGCGGCGTTCCGGTACGTCGACCGCGTGCCGGTCGGGTTCTGCCTGGTGCCCCGCTACTTCACGCCCCTCTTCGGCATTCCCTACTGCGCCATCTTCGCCAGCGCGGAGGAGCAGTACCACTGGCAGCTCCAGTTCCTGAAGTACCGGATCGAGAACATACCCGAGGACATCGTCTGCACGAGCCCCACGCTCTCGGTCGGCCCATATTTCGACAATGTGCTGGACTCGGCCGCGTTCGGCACCGAGGTCGTGTGGCCGGAGAACGAGACGCTCCACAGCCGGCCGACCATTCACGCCGTCGAGGCGATGTCGCGGTACGAGCCCCCGGCGCCAGGCGCCGGGTTGTGGGGCCAGGCGCGCGACTGGTGGCTCAAGATGCGCGAGCTCGCCAGCGAGACGAAGCTCACGTTCAACGGGGTCGAGGGAAGCGTCGATGTCGCCCCCCTGACAATCAGCGGGCTCAGCCCCCACATGATCGCCGTGGACTTGGTCGGTGACAGCTTCTACTGGTGGCAGCTTGAGTACCCCGACGAGTGCCACGCGTTCCTCGCCAAGATCACCGGGGGGTTGATCGAGGCGCAGCGCTACTTCATGGCGGTTGATCCTCGCCCGCTCGGCGGCTTCGGCCTGGCGGAAGACACTGCGCAGGCCATGTCGGCGGCGCAGTTCCGGGAGTTCTGCGTGCCCTACGCCGGCAAGCTGTTCGACACGTTCGGCCAGGGGCTCGGTAGCGGCCGCGGGGTGCACATGTGCGGCCAGAGCACGCACCTTCACGAGGCCTTGGTGCAGGACCTGCGCATTACGAGCTTCGACCTCTTCGGCTACCTGGTCGAGCCAAGGGTCGCGGCGGCGAACCTCGGGGGCCGGGCCTACCTGTGGGGGAACATCAACCCCATGTTGATGCTGAGCGGTACGAAGGCGCAGGTGAAGCAGGCCGCACTGGAGGCGCTGGCAGCGCTGGCCCCCTGTGGTGGATACCGACTGGGTGACGGCGCCAATGTCTGCCCGGGCACGCCGCTCGAGAACCTCGCCGCCCTGACCGAGGCGGCCGAGGAGTATGGTCTGCCACCCGGGCCCGGGTGAGTCGGTTCCGAGTACCTCGGAAGCGCTCGCGAGGCCTTCCGGCAATCGCGGTGGTCCACCAGACCGCCGAACAGGAGTGTGCCGCTGATGGATGGTGTTCGGACCGGCTGCGGCCCGACTGAGGTCGCGGTCGCCGTCTGCCTTCTCGCCGTGTGGCTCACGTTGGCGGGCGGCCGCTCGGCGGCCGCGGACGAGCCGGCGAAGGAGCCCTACGTGCTCGACGCCGTGCCCCCGGGCTACTCCCTCCAGGCCTACGACGACTGCGGCAGCCCGTCGCGTCAGCCTCATGTGCGGGCGCTCGGGGCACACCAGTACAGCCCCGCCACCGTGAACGCCGATGCCAAGGCGCGGACCGTGGCCTGGGGCTGGCGGGAGGTGAATGCCGTCTATGAGGGCCTCCGCAGCGACGTGGACTACCTGCTGGCCGTGACCTATGCCAACGAGCCGTACAACAACCGCGTGCAGAGCCTGTGGACCGGCGACATCTGCCTTCACGGGCCGCACACGCTGCCCAAGGGGACGTCGGAGCGGCTGCTGTTCAAGGTCCCGCCGGCCGCGATCCGGGAGGGCCGGCTCGACCTGCAGTTCCGGCTGGAGGCGGAGGTCAACGTCGTCGTCTCCGCCATCGAGTTGTGGGCGCCTCTCCCGGCCCAGACGGCGCTGCGTCTCGACTCGGTGTCGGCGCTCGTCTCCGATCTCGAAGGGCGCGTGCTCGACTCGGCATGGGATCCTGTCGAGGGGGCGGAGGTGGCCCTGCAGTACGCGGGCAGTCAGCGCGCCCTGGCGACGGCTCGGTCGGACCGGGACGGGAGGTTCACCTTCGAGCGGAGCACCTTCGCCGGCGCCGGGCCTGTGCGTGATGTCGAGCTCGTCGCGAATCACGAGGGCGTGGCTGCGAGGCGCACGGTATCGGCCGGCGACCTGGTGTACGCACCGATCCGCTACCGGCCGGTCCCAACGCGGGTCGGCAGCCTCCGCACTCACCGTCTCTCACTCGATGGCTCCTGGAGGATCGACCCGCGCCCCCGGGAGGGCGTCCGGAGCACGCCGCTTGACGCGCCGAGCTGGAGGGACTTCCGGGTGCCCGGCCAATGGCGGCAGCAGGGGTTCGACATTCCGCAGGAGCAGACCGTGGCCGTTGCCAGGGAGTTCGTCGTACCCGAGGAATGGTCCGCCCACCGCGTCTTCCTGCGCTTCGACGCGATCCACGCCGGGACCCACTACTGGATCAACGGCCAGCTGATCGGCTACAGCGAGAACCTCTTCACCCCGGTCGAGTGGGAGATCACCTCCCAGGTCCGCCCCGGCGCGACGAACCGGCTCGACCTGGAGATGAAGGTTGACACGGTCTCCGAGGGGCTCTCCTACTCCTCCGGCTATGCCTTCCACAACCTGGGCGGGATCGACCGCAGCGTGAGCATCTTCGCGCTTCCGCCGGTCCATGTGCGGGCCCTGCGCGCTGACACGCGACTCGACGAGGCCTATCGCGACGCCGACCTGGAGCTCGAACTCGCTCTGGACAACCCCCAGCGGGAGGCCGTCTCAGGGCTAGCGATCAGTGTCAAGCTGACTGCCCCCGACGGGCGCCCGGCGCGGCACTCCGCCGCGCGGCTGGCGCTGGATCCGCTCCCTCCCGGCACGAAGACGGTCAAGCTTGCCACGCGCGTTGCCGACCCACTGAGATGGAGCGCCGAGAAGCCCCACCTCTACCGGCTGACCGTGGACCTCACACGCGACGGGAAGCTGGTCGAGCGCCTCGAGCGGAGCATCGGCTTTCGGCAGATCGAGGTGCGCGGCACTGAGCTTCTGGTCAACGGGGTGCCCGTCAAGCTGGCCGGCGCCTGCCACCACGAGGTCGACCCGCTGACCGGCCGCGCCGACACGGCGCGGCATGCGGAGACCGACGTCAAGCTGCTCAAGGCCGCCAACCTGAACTACCTCCGCACGTCCCACTACCCGCCGACCATCGAGCTCGTGGACGCTGCCGACAAGTACGGCATGTACCTGGAGGTGGAAGCGCCGTTCTGCTGGGTCGGGGAGACGGACGACCTGGACCACCTCCGCGAGGTTCTCGCGCCTACGTCGGCGATGGTCGACACCTACCAGTCTCACCCCAGCGTGATCCTGTGGTCGCTGGCCAACGAGTCGCACTTCAACCGCGCCTTCGAGATCTCGCACCAGCTCGTGAAGCAGCTCGACCCGACGCGCGCGACGACCTTCAACAACCCCGACCCGAAGCGGATCTGCGACCTCGCCAATCTGCACTACCCCGGGATGCCCTACGACGAGCAGGCCCAGGATGACCCGCGACCGCTGCTCCTCGGCGAGTACTTCTTCCCTGTGTGTCACGAGCAGACGGACGTCCAGATCAATCCCGGCCTGCGTGAGTTCTTCGGCTTCGGCCACAGTGACCCGGACTCGCCTTGGGGCCGCGAGTGCGCAGAGAGCTTCACGAGGCCGTTCATGAAGCCGTGTACGCCGCCGGGGGCCTGGAGCCACATCGCCCACTCGCAGCGCGTCATAGGCGGCGCGATCTGGGCCGCGCTCGACGATGCGTTCTACTTCCCGGATGGGACGCACGCCGGCTATGCGTGGCATCACGGCTTCTGGGGCCTCATCGATGCCTGGCGCCGGCCCAAGCCTGAGCGGTGGCTCGCCAAGCTCGTCTTCTCGCCTGTCTGGTTCCCAGCGCGGCGGGTCGAGTACACCCCCGGGCAGCGCTCGATTCGCCTGCCGGTGGAGAACCGCTACTCGTTCACCGACCTCGCCGAGCTGACGTTCACCTGGGAGGTGGGCCGGCACAAGGGGAATGTGCGTGCGGCCGTCGCAGCCCGATCGCGAGGCGAGATCGAGGTCCCGATCCCGCTCGGCACACCGGAGGGAGAGACGCTCGTCCTGCGCGTGACCGATGCGCACGGAAAGCTGGTGACGCCGGCCGTCATCCAGCTTGGCCGCGACCGGCCGGTCGAAGTGCCGCGGTCCGGCGTCGGTGCTCCGGATCTCAACGATGAGGGCGCGCTCGTCGTCATCCGAGGCGACGGCTTCTCCCTGGTCTTCGACAAGACGACGGGCGACTTCCGGGCCGACGATCCGAGGCATCAGGCCGGGATCTTGCACTTCCCCGTGCCGCACGTGACGCAGTACGACTTCGGCGACCTCGCCGGAGCGCACGGCAAGCCCTATGCGGTCTACCCCGACGCCAAGACCCGGGTCGTCGACGAGGCGGCTGTCCATCCGAGGCCGGAGGGGGTGGAGGTCGTCGTGCGCGACCGGTATGCCATGTTCGCCGGCTCGACGACCTGGCTTCTCGACCGGCACGGCCTGGGCACGGTGACGTACGACTACACCTACTCGGGGCCTGACATGGACACGCGCGAGGCGGGAGTGCGGTTCGCCCTCAAGCCGACGTGCGATGAGATCACCTGGCGGCGGTGGAGCGAGTGGGGGGACGTCTTCCCGGAGGACTCGATCTCCCGCACAGCGGGCCGAGCCAAGGCGCTGCGGACGGGCAAGCGCGAGGCCGACCCGGGGGGCGTTCCGCCGACCTGGCCGTGGAGCCTCGATCAGACCGAACTGGGCACTGCCGACTTCCGGGCGGTGAAGTTCAACGTCTACGAGGCGGCTCTGCTAGCTCCCGACGGTACGGGACTGCGCGTTCACGCCCGGGCCGACGCCCACGTCCGGCCGTGCCTGGCGGATGGCGAGATTCTGCTCCATGTGCTCTCCCGCTGCCCGCTCGGGCAGGTCGTGATCCGAGACGGCGACCGGATCGCCGGCCAGTTCACCGTCGAGGTGGTCGGTCGCGGCGCAAACAAGGGATAAGGGCGGGCCCAGGACGAACCGCGATCCCGCCGGGCCGCGGCCACCTGCAGGCCGGTCCAGCAAGGCCCAGCAACAGAGGTGCCCCATGCGCATCGTAGCACTGGCGTGCTCGTTCCTGGCGACCGGAGCGGCCTTCGCCGCCGACCTGCTGGCGATCCACGCGCCCGGCTTCGAGGCGAGCGTCTCCCGGGGGGTGGTCGGCCAGGTGCGCTTCCGTGGCCACGACCTCGTCACGCCGACCGAGAACGCGAACCTGACCGGCATCCTCCGAGTCGGGAAGGACCACTGGGTGGCGGAGGGCACGGGCGGCGACGAGGCCGTCACGACCGCCGAGCCCACTCGGCGGACGTACCGGGATCTGTCCGACCTGCCGGGCTCGGAGCTCGTCAACGACCACGCCCTCAGCGAGGGGGAGCTCGTCATCACGCAGCGTGCGACCTCCCCGGAGGCCGGGGTCGTCGGGGTCCAGTGGGGCCTGGCGACCGTCCCTCCGGAGTGCAACATCCTCGTGCCCGGTAACGGCGGGATCCGCGTCCGGCGCGATTCGCCAGGCGACTTCTGGCAATTCGACTACCCCCTGGGCTGGGAGGCGCAGCTCGCAATCGTCGAGGGGCCGGGGTACGGCCTCTGTGTCTGGGCGGAGGACGCGGCCGGGCGTTACAAGGCGCTCAAGGTCTGGAAGGGCAAGTCCGGGTACCGCCTGGGGTTCGTGACCTACAACAACGCGCCCTTCGCGCCGCTGAAGGACTGCGCCTCGGTGCGCTGGCACGTGGCTTCCTACGAGGGCGACTGGCGCGTTCCGGCGCGGCGGTACCGCGAGTGGGCGGCGAAGGCGTGGGGGCTCACGCCTCGAGAGCGGCAGACCCCGGCGTGGGTGAAGGACATCCGCTTCGTGGTCATCATGGGGCAGGAGGTGCCCGTCCTGGAGGCCCTCGCCAAGCGTGTTGACCCGAAGCAGACGCTGCTCTACATCCCCGGGTGGCGTAAGTTCGAGTACGACCGGATGTACCCCGACTACACCGCTAACGACGACTTCCCCCGGTTCCTGCAGCGGGCCCACGAGCTGGGGTACCGCGTCATGGTCCACTGCAACTACTTCGGCTGCGACCCCAAGAGCCCGGAGTATGCCACCTACGAGAAGTACCAGGTCCGCAACCCCTGGACCCACGAGCGCGAGTGGTGGCTGTGGGAGAGGGCCGACCCCATCATCAAGTTCGCCTACCTCAGCCCCGCCTCGAAGGCCTGGCGGGAGCTGCAGATCGCGCGCTGGAAGGACGTGGTGGCGGACTACCACGTGGATGCCCTCCATCTCGACCAGACGCTGTGTATCATGAACGACGACAACGGCCTCATCGACGGTTTGACGATGCTGCAGGGCAACATCGCCATCCAGAAGGAGCTGCACGAGGCCCTGCCGGAGGTGGCCATATCGGGCGAGGGCCTGGACGAGGTGACGATGCGGTACGAGGCCTTCGCGCAGCGGCACGCCTACGGCCTCGACTTCGTGCAGCAGACCTGGGATCGCGCGTTGCTGCGGATGGCGCACCCCATCTCGTCGTACCTCCTCAACCCCTACACCCAGCCGTATGGCTACCTCGGCTTCACCAGCCCTCAGAACGGCCAGCTCTACGCCGCGTGGCGGGAGAACTACAAGCACTGGGGCGTGCTGCCGACGCTGGCCTGGTCCGGCCAGGGGGCGATTGAGAAGGCCGAAGGGTTCACGGCGCAGGTCCTCGACGAGGCCGCATTCCTCACCCGCCACCGGCTGAACCCCGACCTCGACGGCGACTGGCCGCCCGAGGTCTGCTTCCCCTATCGCGGCGAGGATGGCGCCAAGGCCGCCTACCGGGAGGTCGACCAGGAGACGACCTTCGGCTCAGACCGCGAGGAGGTGTCGCGGATCATCACTGGCGTGTCTGAGATCGCTTTGCCCGGCTCAGTGCCCGGGTGGAAGTGCTACGACGAGAAGCGGCTGTTCGGCCTCGATCCGACGATGTGGTACCCCTACAGCCCGGTGCCGCGGGACCTGAAGGCGTTCCACGTGTCGCGCCTGCCGGAGGGATTCGCCGCCGGGAGAGTGACGGCGACTGACCAGATGGCGACCATCGAGGTGCGGGACAACGCCGCCGTCACCAAGCTGACGGAACGGTTCGACACCGCCAAGTGCGGCTCGACGCCCTTTGAGGGCCAGCCGATCGAGATGCAGGGGCCCCTCACGGGCACCTCGGACGGCGCCCAGTTCGTGCCGCAGGCGAACATGATCTTCGCTCACCCGCCGTGGAAGGCGGAGCGGAAGAACCCCCAGACGGGCGCAATGGAAGGCGGGGGCACGGGGATCGCCTACGCCGAGTTCCCTCTCGACCTGCCGAACGCGGCCGCAGGCATCCGATTCCGGAGCACCGTCGCCATGGACAAGGGGGCCGTGGGCGAAGGCAAGACCGATGGCGTCCTGTACAGCGTCACCGCGACGGCGCCGGGCCAGCCAGAGGTCCATGCCGAGCTGCTCAACGCCACCGCCGACCCGAAGTCGTTGGATCTCGACCTCACCGATCTCCGGGGCCGGAAGATCACTTTGCGCCTCCAGGTGCACCCCGGCCCAAACAAGAACCCGAGCTTCGACTGGGCGCGCTGGCTCTCGCCACGCGTCGAGATCGAGCGGCGCGAGCGCGGCGTCCTCGGACTGGCCAACACACCATTCCTCAACCCGCTGTCGTCGGGCGGGGCGGTGGACTTCTCAGGCAGCGCGGCCGAGGGGAGCTTCACGATGGAGCTGCCCGGCACACTGATCCTGCTCAAGGAGCCACCCAAGCCGCTGACGCTGCCCCTGGACCTCGCCCAGACACCGTCTCTCACCACCTTCGTCGCCGCGACGGGGGAGCTTCTCACCAGCCCGCTCTACGCCTGCGCCGTGCCTTCCGAGGGGATCGTGGGAGGTGTGAAGCGGGTGGGGCTGTTCACGCACCCGCCGAACCAGGGGATCACGGAGGTCGCCTACCCCATCATGCTCCCCGCCCAGGCCGCGAAGCTGCACGCGTTCGTGGGCCTGCGAGACGGCTCGAAGTCGGAGGGGTGCGGCTTCATCGTGAAGGTGAACGGGAAGCAGGTCGCGTACGAGCACAGACTCCCCGGCCAATGGTCCGAGATCGGCGCAGACCTGTCACCCTGGGCCGGCAAGTCGGTGGTGCTGACGTTGGTCGCAGACAGCGAGGGCGGGTACGACTTCGACTGGGCGGTGTGGGGGGACGTGCAGGTCACCGGGGGGTAGGTGAAGGGGCCCCGCCCCATAGGAGGGCAGGAGATCGGGGAGCCGTAGTCCCCCCAACCCACCATCGACGCCACTCGCCCCAGGGAGGGTTCGGCTTGCCCACGGACGCCGCCGCCTGTTGCCTGGCTGCCTTCGCCTCCGTATCGCTGGCCGCCCTGGCCTGTGCCGCGACCCCGACGGCCGACGAGCTGGCCCGGTCGCGCCGCTGGTCAGCCGAGCACTTCCGGCGCCCCGCCGGTGCTCCCGCCTCTGCCCACCCGACCCCGGTCCGCCCGGGCCTCCTCGTGATCGCCAACCACGACCGTGTCCTCCTCGATGGTCGGCCCGATGGCCGACCCCTCAAGATCGCCAACACCGAGTACGCTCATGGCCTGCTGTGCCACGCCATTAGCAGGATCGTCGCGCGCCTGCCCGGCCCTGGCCGGACCTTCACCGCCACCGTCGGTGTCGACACGAACGCCGGTGGCGGCAGCGTCGTCTTCAGCGTGAAGGTGGCGGGCAAGGAGGCCTTCCGCACGGACGTGATGCACTGCGGTGACCCAGGTGTGGCCGTGTCCGTGGACCTGGGCGGGGCGACGGAGTTCACCCTTGGGGCCGGCGATGCCGGCGACGGGATCGCGTGCGACCACGCTGACTGGGCAGAGGCCGAGGTGACCCTCGTAGACGGCACACAGGTACGCCTCCCCGACCTGCCCCTGATGGCCCCGGAGCCCCGCCCGCGCCTGGCCGTCGCGCCACCCTTCTCCTTCGCCTACGCCGGTCGCCGCTCAGACGAGCTGCTGCCGGCCTGGCGCTTCACCGAGTCCGTCGAGAAGCTCGACGCGCAACGCACTCGCCGCACCCAGACCTACACCGACCCCGCCACCAGTCTGGTGGTCCGGTGCGTCATCGTGGAGTACGCCGACTTCCCGACGGTGGAGTGGACTCTGTACTTCACGAACGCGGGGCACGCCGACACACCGATCCTGGAGGACATCCAGGCCCTCGATACTCAGTTCCGTCGCGGCCGGGCCGGCGAGTTCCTGTTACACCACAACGTCGGCAGCCCCTGCCAGGCCAATGACTACCAGCCGTTGGAGACGGTCCTGGGGCCCGGCGCCCAGGAGCGGATCGCCGCAGCCGGGGGCCGACCGACCAACACCGACCTGTGCTACTTCAACCTGGAGTGGCCCACCGAGGGGGTCATCGTGGCCCTCGGCTGGCCCGGGCAGTGGGCCGCGCACTTCCTGCGCGATGGCCCCGACGCCCTGCGGGTCGTCGCCGGCCAGGAGCTGACCCACTTCCGGCTGCACTCCGGTGAGGAAGTTCGCGGCCCTCTCGTCGCTCTCCAGCTCTGGCACGATGGCGACTCGGTCCGCGCCCAGAACATCTGGCGGCAGTGGATGATCGCCCACAACCTGCCCCGACCCGGTGGCCGGCCCGTGCCCCTGCACTACGGCTCCTGCTTCGGGAACATGCAGCCACACGCCGACGAGGAGATCGCGGTCATCGACGGCTTCCGGCGCGAGGGGATCAAGCTCGACTTCTGGTTCATCGACGCCGGCTGGTACCCCGGCCGCGGCGAGTGGGCGAACACCGGAACCTGGGACGTAGACTCCGAACGCTTCCCCCATGGGCTGCGCGAGGTTGCCGACCACGTCCACGCCCAGGGCACGAAGTTCGTCGTCTGGTTCGAGCCCGAGCGCGTCACCGCCGGCTCGTGGCTGCCCGACAACCACCCCGAGTGGGTCCTCGGCGGCAAGGCCGGCGGTCTCCTTAACCTCGGCGATCCCGACGCGTGGCAGTGGGTCCTTGACCGCGTAGACAGCCTGCTCACCTCTCAGGCCATCGACGTCTACCGCCAGGACTTCAACATCGACCCCCTCAGCTACTGGCGCGGCAACGACGCCGAGGACCGGCAGGGCATCACCGAAGCCAAGCACGTGATGGGTTACCTGGCCTTCTGGGATGAACTCCTCCGCCGCCATCCGGGCCTGTGGATCGACACCTGCGCGAGCGGCGGGCGCCGCAACGACCTGGAAACCCTCCGGCGCTCGGTGCCCCTCCTGCGGTCGGACTACTACAGCGACCCGGTGGCTCAGCAGGCCCAGACGATGGGGATTGCGCCCTGGATGCCCTACTTCGGTTCCGGCATGTCGACGAGCGATCTCTACTGGTTCCGTAGCTGCATCTTCCCCGCGTCCCGCATCGGCTGGGACGCCCGCCAGCGGGACCTCGACTACCCTCTCCTCAGCCGCATGATCTCCGAGTGCCACGAGGTCCAGCCGTACCTGATGGGCGACTTCTACCCACTCACTCCCTACAGCCTGGCGAACGATGCGTGGATGGCCTGGCAGTTCCACCGCTCGGACCTTGACGCGGGCATCGTGCAGGCCTTCCGGCGCGCCGACTGCGCCACTGACACCATCCGCCTCAAGCTGCGGGGTCTCGACAACAAGCCGCGCTACGTTCTCACCGACTTCGACACCCCGGGCTCGCGAGAGATGACGGGGCGGGACCTCATGACGACCGGCCTCGTCCTCACCGCCTCCCACTGCCCTGCCGCCCTGCTGTTGCGCTACCAGAGGCTGAAGTGACCACGGTGCGGGAGTCACCGTCGCCAGGAACCGGCAGCCATGCCGGGGAACTGCGCCTCCGCACCTGCGACGGAGACGGAAGCAGGGAGGCTGTCATGAGCCGGGCGCGGAGCGAGGTGACCGCATCTGCGGGAGCCGCCCGAACGGGGGTGTGATGGATGAGCAGCGACTACCGAACCAGCTTCTCCCTGGCCGTGCTGAGTCTGCTCGCGGCGAGCCACCCGGCGAGCGCAAACCGAACAGCAGCGAGCCAATCCCTTCGGCTGACCTTCGACGCTGGGGTCGTCTGCCGCTGCGACAACCTGCTGACGAGGGAGAGTTGGGGTGCGCCGCCACCGGCCACCTCGAGGGGAGAGCTGGCGGGTGTCCTGCGGTACGAGCAGGGCCAACACGTTGTCGACGGGGAGCCGCAGCTTCAGCTTCAGACCGCCGGCCCGGACCCAATCGTGACCGCCCGAGGCGCCGCCGAGCAGCCCGGGGTCTACGGAACGCGGTGGGCGATCGCGGGGCTGAAGGTAGCCGAGGTCCAGATCCTGTTGCCGGCAGCCGGCACCGGAGCGGCGTTCACCAAGGACCGCGGCGGCAATGCGGACTTCACCTACGGTGCGTGGGAAGGGTGGGAGATGCAGCTTGCCATCCTCCAGGGCAAGCGCGGCGGGGTGATGGTCTGGAGCGAGGATGTGCGCGGTCTGGGCAAGGCCGTCCACGTCCGCCGGACCGGCGAGACGTTCTCCATCGCCTTCGACAGCCACGAGCAGGCGCCGTTCACCGACCGCCGCGAGGCCGTCTCGGTGCCCTGGCATCTGGCCGCCTATGAGGGTGACTGGCGGGTCCCGGCGGCGCGGTACCGGGAGTGGATGCGGAAGACGTGGCGGCCCGCCGGCTACCACCCGCCCGGCTGGGTCAACGGCATCGGGCTCGTGGTGAACTTCGGGCCGACGCCCGAGAACCCTGAGGCGCTTCCGGCCCTCGACGCGCTGGCCAGGCTCACGATCCCCTCGGCGACGCTGCTGAACGTTCCAAGCTGGCGCACCGATGGCTTCGACGTGAACTACCCGAACTACATCGGCGCACCAGGCTTCGACACGTTCGTTGCCCGCGCTCACGCGCTCGGATTCCGCGTAATGCCCTATACGAACCTCTTTGGCTGCGACACCCGGAACCCCCTCTACGAGCAGGTCAAGCAGCTCCAGATCCGGGACGGCTTCTCCGGCGAGCTGCTCGGGTGGCACTGGATGGAGCCGGAACACCCGAACCGCTTCGCCTACATCAACCAGGCCAGCTCCCTGTTCCGGGCGGAGATGGTGAGGCGGCTGAACGCCATCCGGGACCAGTTCGGGGTGGACGCCATTCATGTGGACCAGTCCGTGATGCTGTTCAACGACGCCGGCGGCCTGGTGGAAGGGATGACCCATGGCGAGGGACGACTCAAGCTCCACCAGGGACTCGCGGCGGCGATGCCGGGCGTCGCCTTCGCGGGCGAGGAGATCGGCGAGCTGAACTGCGGCGTCGAGAGCTTCGCCCAGCGGTTTCCACCAGGCCGGAGCGACGCCTTCGCGCCGCATCCCCTGCTGCCGTACCTCTACGCGCCCTTCACCCGCATGGTCCGCCACTACAACTGCACTCCCCATGCCTCCATCTCGCCGAACGAGCTGGCGACATCGCTCGACCATGATGGCCCGTACGGCATGATCCCGACGATCTGGGTCGATGGCGTGCGGGACCTTGAGTCGCCGAGCATCCGGACGCTGCTCGAGGTGGCCCGCTTCCACCAGGAGCGCGGCCTGTACAGCGACGACGCGGTCTGGCCGGCAAGTGCCATCCACGCCTTCCGCACCAAGGGCGGGCGGCAGGTCTGCTTGACGCGCACCCCTACCGGCCAAGTGCTGGCCGAGGCCAGCAGGATTGCCTACGAGCTGATCAGTGGTGTAACCCACCTCCAGCGGCCCGGCTCGGTTGCCGGCCACCTCGCGTATGATGCCCGGTCCATCTTCGCCCTCAGCCCCAATACCGTCTACCTGTACCGCTCCGACCCTCGCGATCTTGGGACGCCCCACCTCTCGTATCTGACCCAGGGCGTCGTGGTTGGCGAGGCCGCGGCGGAGGACGCCTGGCTGACCGCCGCGCTCGCCGACCTGCCCGGACATCGCTGCATCCACGACTTCGTCAGCCGGTTCGACCGGGCGAAGCTGGGAATCGTCTTCGAAGACAGCCGAGATGCACCGCTCGGCTACGGCGCTTACTTCATGGCCGGGGAGTCCGTGTGTGGCGGGGTCGCTCGCCGGGCCCTCCGAAGCAACCCACCGTGGAACGGGAACCCCACCTGGGGAAGCCCCTTCGCCGAGTTCGAGGTCGAGCTGCCGGCCACGAAAGAGCCGCTGACGCTAAGGTTCGCCTATGGGCGCGAGGACGGGTCGGTTGAGAGTGACGGCATCAGCTTCCGGGTGCTGGTCGACGGCAAGGAGCGCTTCCGCCAGCACACGGCGGAGAAGAAGTGGCACGAGGCGTCGCTCGACCTCTCGGCCTACGCCGGGCGCAAGGTGGGAATCCGGTTCCTGAGCGACATCGGCCCGGCCCACAACTGCTCCTGGGACTTCGCCGGCTGGGCCGACCCGGTGCTGCGCCTGGGCAGGAGCGAGGCCGAGGTCGGGGTCACGCTGCCGGGCGGGGTCGAGGGCGCCTATACGGACCTGGGCGAACGCCTCCGATCCGACCCGAAGACCCAGCGGTACGTCGTCAACGTACCGGCTCGCGTCACGTTCGTCGCGCACGCTCCCGAGCTCTCGCTACCCTCGGACCTGACGAGCCTGCCTATCCGCGCGTACCTGCAGACGGGCGGCGCACTCACCCCTGGCTCCGTCTACGGGAGCGGCACGAAGTCGGAGCTCGACCTGGGCGGAGACAAGCGACCCGTGATCCTGGGGCACCCGCCGATGTACGGCCGCACCGTCCTGCGCTACCACTTTCGGCTACCCTCGCAGCCGGCGAAGCTCACCTTCGCCACGTCGTTGAGGTACACCCAGCCCGCCGATGGCGATGGCTTGCGGTTCCTGGTCCTGTGCAACGGGAGGGAGCTGTGGTCGCGCGAGTCACGCGAGGCTGGCTGGGTGGAGGCGAGCGTCTCCCTCGCGGGCTTCGCCGGTCAGACGGTGCTGCTCGACCTGGTGACTGACTCGATCACGAAGAACTGGCACGACCACTGTGGGTGGGCCGGGCTCATGGTCGCGGCGGAGTAGAGCGCGCCGCCCGGAGGTGTCCCGTGTGAGTGGCACAGCCCGCAGCAGGGGCTGACAATGCGCCTGGAGGGAGCGCTGACCTCGGAGTTGCTGATTCTCGACGCCGTCTGAATGGGAATCCGCGGTCTCGGGGCTTGTGTCAGGCCGTACGCAGGGGCCGAATCCGAGGCGCACCGTTCACGCCGACTGCCCGGGCTGGCCGCCGCCAGCGGCCGGGCTCCGGGTCGTCGCGGCCATCGGGGCCTACTGGTTGCGGCGTCTCTTCACCATCGTCCCGATGCCCCCGATAGCGAGGGCCAGAAGTGCGCAGGAGGCGGGTTCAGGGACGCAGGAGCCACCAGAGCTGCTGAAGCCATGGTCCACCATCCACTCCCTGCCGCTGCCTTCGACGCCATGCCCCTCCTGTTGCAGGATGTAGTGCTCGTCTTCACTCCACCAGAGGTATGTGATCTTGTTCGGGTCGGGTGTGGGGCTTGCACTCCACTCCAGCTTGATTTTCCACGTGTAGAACGTCCCCCAGAGCAAGTCCAGTCTGACCTCTTCGTCTGGATCCACATGGGGGGAAGCCACAACCCAGCCCTTGAGGTCGAACGCACGTCCGCTGCTGTCATTGGCGCTCGATGACCAGTGGTCGCCGCTGCTGTAGTAGCCTTGCAGGTCTTGCGGCACGTAGCCGAGTGGGTCGTCGAAGATGATCTTGTCTGGAGTCTCGTCTATAACGCCCACCGTTGCCCACTTGTACTTAGGGGTGGTGGCGTAGTACATCTCCCGGGTCGTGTTCGGCGTCTCCCCGCCCGTACGGAGAAGCTGCCAGTGATGGGCTGGGTAGCTGAGATTCCATTCGGCGTGCGCCGTGCCGCTGCTGTCGAACACCACGTCTTCCCTGTACGTGTACTTGGTGGAGGAGCTGTCGCTGTTCTTGAACCACTCACCGGGTTCCCAGAGGAGAGCATTCGTGGGCTGACAGCAGGCGACCAATAGGCAGCTGATGACAACGGCGAACCACTTCATGGCGATCACCACCTCAGCCTAATGATGCCACAGCGCCCATTCCCCGCGATCCCTGGTTGACCCCTCCATGGCCGTGTAAACAAACGGTAACATGTAGGGTCGCCGTCTCTCAGCAGACGCCGCCTACCGCTTCTGCTGCCTCACCTCAAGCGCCAGAATCTCCCGCGCCCCGAGGTTCAGGGCCCGGCGGAAGCGGCAGGGATGGGCCTCGGGAGGTCCGTCACCCTCGGGTCGGCGGACGACGATGGTGACCTTGGCTTCCTGTCGCCACCCGTAGACCGTACCGTCGAAGGCCAGTTCGGCGGAGAGCGGGCCGCCCGAGACGTTGGCGAAGAGCAGAAGCAGCCGACCGTCCTTCGCCCACCAGGCGCCCTTCTGGAGGGCGCTGTCGGTCACGATCCACTTCCCGGACCAGGCCCAGTCCGCCGTCACGCGGGGGATGTCGCCCGTCACCACCGGTGGGCGCGCCATACGGCCCCACGACAGGAAGTCGAGCAGGGCATGGCGGGTCTGCGCCGCGCGCCGCATGAAGTCGGCGGTCTCGGCGTGGGGCAGGATGCGCGCCGGGTCGACCCAACCGAGCTGCTCGCCGAAGACGAGCTGCTGGCCGATGCGCATCCAGTGCGCTTGCTGGTCGTCGCCGTTGTAGGCCCGGGAGAAGAGCTGGAGGCGCCCGCCGTAGATGGCGGGAAAGGCGGGCACCATGTCCGGAAACTGCCAGTGCCAGGTGAGGTACCCGTCAAAGTACCGCGCGTACGGCTCCGCATTGCACTCCGTGGTGATCATCTTGCCCGGCGGGAGCTTGGCCTGAAGTTCCCCGAGCAGCGGCCAGTAGCCGTCCTGCGTCCACCAGTGCCCGCCACCGAGCGGGTGGCCGTGCGTGCGGTCCAGGCACAGCCTGGGCGAGGCGGCGGCCACCTGGTCGATGTAGACGCCGTCCACCCCGACCTCGGTCACCAGGCGCAGCACGATCTCCTGCACCTTCTCCTGCCACAGCCGTTGCGTCGGGCACATGGGCGCCAGCTTGGCGCCTGACCCGTACTCCTCAATGTACGGGTGGCCGGCCTCGTCCTTGGTGGCGGCGGCGATCGCTGTGTCCTTGAAGTCCTGCAGGGCCGTGTCCCACAGCCGCCCGTTGATATAGGGCATCACGCGCACGCCGGCCGCCTGCAGCTCCTTCACCGCCTCGGGCACGCCGGGCCAGGTAGGGAAGTAGTGGGGGTAGTTCACATCGAACGGAATCTGGTGCCACGAGTACCAGTGGAACGCGGTCGGTACGCCCATGTACTTGGCGAAGTCCTTGACCTTCTGCACGCACTCCTCCGGCTTCCCTCCCGTGCAGGCCCAGACGCAGATGCCCCGCATCCACTCCGGCGTGTCCGGCCGGTCCCATTCCGTCTCCCGGGGCCACCAGAGAGCCTCCTTCTCCGCCCAGTTGCGGTAGATTTCGACGGCGTCGAACCAGTCGCCCCGGTACGGCTGGATCACCGTCGGCGCGGAGGTCTCGAAGGTGTTGTCCGGCACGCCCATGTCGGGGGCGTACCAGTCGAACGCCAGGAGCTGCCCCTGGCCGTCGCCCGTGCGGCTGGTCATGATCCGCTTCGTCGCCGCCAGGGGATCGTGGCAGCCGAAGTACAGCCCGCAGTCCGCGTCGTAGTACGCCATGCACTGGAACGTGCACCACCCATCGGGGTACATGCCCGTGTACTCGACGTTGTGGCGGAGGGGCGCCTGCTTTAGCTCGCCGCTGGCCCGGGGGTAGAGCACAAAGTCGTCCTCCGCCGACTCCCCGATGGGCCCGACCGCGATCCGGGGGAAGGTGACCTCGCGCACGCTCCAGCCGGGCTGCAGGCCGTCCACATGCACGTTCCAGGCAGTCGTAGCGCCCTCGAGCCTGACCTCGGCTCGCACGTCCGCGCCACCCAGCTCCTCGGGCAGGCTCCAGCGCAGCTTCGCGACCGACTTCTCGACTCGTGCCTCGGCGCTGCGGCAGTCCTTCGCCGTCACCGTGATGGTGCTCCGGTCGGGCCGCTGCAGTATCGCTTCCCAGAGAGGCACCGCCGAGGCAGACAGCAGCTCACGCTGGGATGCGAAGTCGAAGCTACTGATTGGGCGGAGCCCCTCGCCCGGGCCCGCGAAGGCCCACCCGACGCGGTCGTTGCTCAGCACCGTGAGCGCCGGGCCCAGCGTCTCGCGCAGCAGCCGCTCGCCCGCGGCCGGCGAGGCGCCGGCCGCAACCAGGTCGGCCAGCCCCTTGGCCGCGCGCAGGGCGGCGCCCAGGCCGCCCCGGGACGCGCTGTGGCGGCGGACCAGTCCGGAGAGCCAACGCCAGCGAGGTTGCTGGTCACGCGGCCGGGCGCCGATGGCTGCGTCGAGTGCCGAGAGCGTTCGCTCCAGGCTGGCCACACTCACGAAGGCGTACTGGCTGGCGCGGGCTCCGTCCGAGGCGGCTCGCAGCGTGGGCACTGCCCGGTCGGCTGGTGGGCTGCCGATCCACAGCGTCACCCCGAGAGTCTGTTCGAGCCCGCCCCAGGTCACCCAGGGACCGTGCAGATAGGTGCCATACCCTCCCCGCCCGTCGTGGATCATGGCCGATCCCCCAACGACGCCGATCACGTTGCTGCCATCGGTCAGGCCGCCCCACAGACTGCCGGCATGGGTGACTGCATCCGCGATCAGGTCCCCGCCCGACTCGGGGTCCCCCGCCATCCAGTGCGTGAAGCTCTGGTCTGGGAAGTCGAACTCCCAAAGGTGCAGCTCGGACCAACTGAACGGCTGCTTCTGGCGGACGGACGCGCTGATCCGCACCAGGGGTGACCCGGCGTAGTAGGTGAACTCGTACTCAGCCTCCGGCGCCGAGGCCGGCGCCCGAGTGCCCTGGAGGTAGCGGGCTGCGACCCGGACCCGCGCCCGGAGCGGTCCGCCGCTGATGACCTCCACCTGGGGGTGAGCGTCGTCAGCCAGCCGGAAGCCGCCCTGATCCGCCGCGTAGACCCGGTCGTTGAGGGAGAAGGTCTCGCAGGCCTTGCCCGTCTGCACGAACTCGATCCGGCTCGGCAGCCCGCCCATCCGGGCCGGGTCATGTGTGATTCGGAAGTGCTCGTTGGTAACGATGGTCCGCCCGTCCTCCTGGGTCACGCTCAGCGTGGGCACCGTGGCCGCCGGCAGCTTGGGCCTGGCGGCGGCGAAGTAGACCCGCACCCGTTGCCCCTCCGCGGCCGCTGGCAGGAGCAGCGTGACTTCGCCAGCAGAAGGGCGCGCGGCATCCGCATCGAACTGCACTGGCACGGGCTCCAGGCGCCCGCCCTCCTGCTCGAGGGCGGCGACCGGCGCTTCAGCGAGTTCGAGACTGGCGAGCCCCAGCGCCGCGGCCACCTCGCCGAAGTCAACGGGCACGGTGAGCGGCGCCAGCTCGCCAGCCGTGCCCGACACCCGCGCAATGATCAGCGCGTACGGCGGCTCCTGCGCCTGTGCCGGCGAGACGTTCCCGACCAACGACATGATGGTCATCCCCAGTACAATCAGCATTGAGAGCCTCCTCGCAAGGAAGTCCCGAGACCAACCTCTCGGTCGTCTTCGCCGGCGCAGACGGATTGCCCTTGCCGCCGCGGCCTGTCGTTCCCGGCAGGGCGCGGCTCGCCTTGGGAGGAATGCATGGGGCGGCCCGGAAACGGAGGCAGCCCGTAGGCCGTTGCGGCGGGTGCAATCGCTGATCGTGGGCAGTTCGTCCTCCGGCGGTGTGCCCCGGGCAGTTTCCGTCCGCTGCCAGTGCCACGCCCTGACCCTGGCGTCGTGGCCTCCAGGAGGAGAGCGCGCACTGGACACCTGCTTCCCGTGCTGCCCTCGCCCGCTGGGCGCCAGGCCTTTCCCGCCTGCACCCGCCTGCGACCGCGCCGGCCCGGAGAATGCGCCTTCAGGGTCCATCCGCGCGGCGCGAAGTGTCCGATTCTGTCACCTTTTGTAACCTCGCGCCGCCCCGCGGCCCTTCTCCGCAGGTAGCCCTCTTCCGACGTGGCACCCGCGGGGAGGCTGCCCGTGCCGCTGCCACCGGAGGCCGACTGCCTGCCATCTGCGGCCGCACCCCGTTGCGGCGCGCCTGGCGAACCCGGAGATGAGGCGCCTCAGGTGGCGATGGCCCAGGCCGACGGACGCCGAGCTGTTGCTCTACGCCATTGCCCCGCGATGCTCAGAGGAGAACGGTCATGCAGCGAGTGTGTGTCATCGGCCTTGGCCCCATCGGAAACCGCCATGCCGACATCTACCGAGAGAACCCGCGGTGCGAGCTGGTGGGGGTCTGTGACATCATCCGTGAGCGCGCGGATGAGGCTGCGGCTCGGCTGAGGGTGCCCGGCTTCTACGATGCCCAGGAGATGCTGACCGCCCTGCACCCGGACATCTGCAGCGTGGCGACGGGCGGAGAGGAGTATGGCAGCGACCACTGCGTGCCCACGATCCAGGCCCTGGAGGCGGGCTGCCATGTCCTGTGTGAGAAGCCGATCTCGAATGTGATCGCCGATGCCGAGGCCATGGTCGCCAAGGCCAGCGAGAAGAACCGCTGCTTCGGCGTCGACTTCAACCATCGCTTCAACCACGCACACCGCCTGGCGAAGCAGTGGGTCGACGAGGGCCGGCTCGGGCACCTGCTGTTCGTGAACATGAGCATGTGGATCATGAACCCGCGGGAGAGCTCGCCCTACTTCCAGATCAAGGCCCTGCACCCACATACCGTGGACATCATGCGCTACTTCTGCGGTGACGTCGAGGCCGTGCAGTGCTTCGCCGTCAAGGCGCCCGGCCGCGCGATCTGGTCGACTGCGCAGTTCAACTTGCGCTTCAAGAACGGCGTCGTGGGGTCGCTGACCGGCAGCTACGACATCGCGCGCGGGCATCCGATGGAACGGTGCGAGGTTGCCGGCACCGGGGGACGCTTCGTGATCGACGACATCTTCCGCGAGGTGACTCTCTACCCGGCCGACAGTTGGGAGAAGACGGTCTACACCAACCCCTTCCTCTTCGGCGGGTTGCGCGACTTCACCGATACCTTCCGCGAGCGCATCACGCGCTTCGTGGAGCAGGTCGACGCCGGGGTCGACCCGGCGCAGATCGACGGCTCCGGCGAGGACGGCCTGGCTGCCCAGAAGGTCCTGGCCGCGGCCATCGAGTCCCTCGAGACCGAGACGGTCGTCCACCTCAGGTAGTGGCGCAGCCTTCCAAGGCTGCGGCCGTCCGCACTCCGGGGGACGAACGTCACCGGTCCGCCTCCACGCGCTCGTAGGTCATGATCACAGCGCCCGGCTGGTCCTTGACCTCCGCCAGCAACCCAGGGTCCATGAGCTCCCGACCCGCCACGGTCTTGCCGCGCGGTGCATCGAGGTCGCGGACGCGGTAGCGCGCCTCCGGGTCCAGGCCCCGCAGCTTCAGGCGCGCCGACTCGTAGACACTCTCCGCGCGTCGGAACACCTGAACGACACCCTCCCCCAGGTCGGGCCGGTCAAACTGCCAGGCCATCCAGGCCCCGTTCTCGGTGCTGTAAGGCGTGAGCGGCCAGAAGTCGCCCGAGTAGCAGGGCGCGATCTTCTGCCACTGCGCGGTTAGCCGCCGGAGCAGGTCGTAGTCGAGCTGCCGGTTGCGGACATCGAACAGGCAGTTTGTGAAGGGCACCATGTTGCTGCGGAAGGTGTAGGCGTCCACATCCGCCGCGCCCGTGCCCGACAGCGGAATCCAGAAGGAGATCCCGTAGGTGCAGCACTGCGTGCCGACCGGCTCGCACCGGTAGTCGGTGCGCCACAGCGGGATCGCGCGCCGCATCGTCTCCAGGTCGTTCCGCCGACCGCCTGACGCGCACGAGTCGATGAACATGCCCGGATGGCGGCGCAGCAGCTCATCCCAGTGCTCGAGATACCCCTCGATGTGCCGAATCTCGGTGATGCCCTGCCGGTCCTCCGCATCGTTCGCGCGCCAGAAGGGCAGCGGGTCGATGTTGAAGTCCTGCCGGTAGAGGTCGATCCCCTGCTCGGTCATCACGCGGTCCACGTGGTCCGTGAGCCACTGCCGCGCCTCGGGGTTCCCGAGGTTCAGCAGCTTCTGTCCGCCCTCGGGTCCGAGGAGCCACTCCGGATGGTGTTCGTAGAGCCATGTGCCGGGGTGGACGCGCTCCGGCTCGAACCACACGATCGTCTCGACGCCCTGCTCGTGGGCATGGTCGCTGATGGCTCGCAGCCCGCGCGGGAAGCGGGTCGTGTCCACCTCCCAGGTGCCGGTCTTCGGCCAGCCGACGCCCTCGCACGGGTACCACCCGGCATCCATCCACCAGCGGCTGATCGGGATGCGTTCCTCGAGGTACCGGTCGAGGCACTCGATCTGGTTCCGCTCGCTGGCCTCGACCATCTCCCCGAACAGGTGCGAGGTGCAGCCGAACAGCTCCGGCTCCGGCAGCTTCCCGTCCGGCCGCGGGATGTTGTGCGCGAACACCCACCGGCGCCACACGTTCTGGGCGCGAACCCAGTCGCCGTTCCAGAACTGGAGCACGATGAGTGGAGTCCTGATCTCCTCACCCGGGTGCAGTTTCAGATGGGTCAGCTCCTGCCCGGCCCGCACGTGAAGCCCGACATCGCCGTCGCGGATCCACTCCGACGCCCACTGGCCGGGCCAGCCGACCACGATGATCAGCCCTTCCCGCACGGGCGCTTCCAGGCTGAAGTACGAGAGATCGCTGTTCGTGGGCCGCCCGCCGGCGGCGGCAACGCGCATGGTGCTGCCGGGCGTCAGGGGCGAGGCGAGCGGCTGGTAGTCGTTCACCTGGCACGGGCTGCCGACGGCGTGGTGGAGCACGAACTCGCCGTAGTGGCCGCGCCGCAGGCCCAGGTCGAGCGCGTGGATGTCCTCGAGGATCGGCGCGTCCGCGGCCCCGGCATTCCGGAAGTAGAGCGTCCACTCGACGGTTGGGAAGTCCTGGTACTCGACGGCTACGCAACGCAGGACCAGCCCGGTATCAGGATCGGTGTAGGTGAGGGTTCGCTCAGTCCGCCGATCGTCGAGCTTGCGCTCGGCGCGCTCAAGCCGCCACGTGGGCAGCAGCTCGGCCGACGGCCTCCCGCCGTAGGTGAACGAAAAGGGCGGCTCGGTGTCCATCAGCGCAGGCCCGTCGGCGAGGGGCAGGTCTGCCAGCCAGACGACGCTGCCATCGGCCAGGGTGATCCGCGCCTCGGCCCAGTCAGCCTGATCGCATGAGATGCCGTCACCCGCGTCACTCACCGCGATCACGAACTCGTTCGCGTTGCCCAGCGGCACCTCCGCCGGTACCCCGGCCATGCCCTCGCGCATGACCGGGGAGCGGAACACCTCTCCCCCACCGACGCTCACGGTGAAGACCACGCTGCCCCGGCCCGGCACCGTCTGCTCGTTGCTGTCCAGGCCGACGACCGCGCTGAATGCCTTGCCCGCGCCGGGCAGACGGACGACGATCTGGCTGTTCGCGTGGCAGAACAGCCCGCGCGTGTACGGTTTGCCTCCGATCCTGAGGGGCTTCCCGAAGCGCGTGTTCTTCTGGACCGCGTCGTAGTTCTCGGCTACCTCCAGGCCCGGACGCGGCGCGGGCGCTACCACACCCTCCAGCTTCGCCGCGACCCACCGGCGGCTCGTGGCCGTCTCATCCGGCAGGACCGTCACGCCGTAGGCCAGTGGAGCATTCACCATCACGCAGAGCACCCCCCAAAGCGTGGTTGGTCTCATCGGTTGACCTGCCCGTTCTCGCCGGTGGCCACACCGTCGGCGCTACCGGCCGTAGTCCTGCAACCCTCGGCGCTCACCCATGGTTCGAGCCACCTCCTCCGCCGCACCCCGCAGGTCTGCAGTCACCTTCGCCGCGATCCCGCTGCAGTTCGTGGCAATCGCCTCGAACACCCGGTGGCCGATCAGACGGTGGCCGAGGTCATTGGCGTGTACGGTATCGGGGTGCACCACCCAGTCTGCCCCGCCCTGCGCCTCGTAGATGTCCGCCAGTAGGCACCCAGTGGCCTCCGCCAGTTGCCTGATGACCTCGTTGTACACTCGCGTGGCCCCAGGGGTGCCCTTGTCATACGGCGGGTAAAGGTCGTAGGCGCTCATGTGATACACGGTGGTCAGCATCGTCACCGGGTCGCACGCCTCTCCCACGCCGGAGATGATCGTCTGCATGTCCTCCCTGAAGTCCTCGGGGTGCATCCCGGCCCTCATGTCGTTAAGCCCGTAGGCGAGGACGAACAGGTCCGGCTCCAAGGCGATGACCTCCTCGTGGTACCGCTCGAGCGCGCTGGGCTTTGTGCTCGCCTCATACCCGGGGCTACGCGGCGATACCACACTGGCCCCGATCCCCTTGTTGTGCAGCGTCGGCGGCTGTCCCTGGAACTCGGCGATCAGGTCGGCCACCACGTTCACCCACCGGAACCTCTCCTCGCTGGCACACGCCCCGGCCACCGTGCTCTCACCGAGGGCGACCATGGTGCTGAAGGGAGTGGCGCGCACATCCGTACGCTGCATGTCGCGGCCCTCTCTGCCTTGCGGGGTCGTTCTGTCGAGATGCCGGCACCTGCCGCGTTGGCATTCCCCGTGCGGAGCCCATTGACCTTGGGTCCGTCATACGTGGGCAAGCTGGGCGTCACCGCGGGGCAAGTGAGCAAGGGAATGTGGGGCGCTCCGTGAGGGGACGCATCACAGCAGCGTTGCGGCGGCGAACGGTGGTCGCGTTGCTTTGGGCTCCGCTCCTGAGCGCCGACGCTGGAGCTCCTGCCACGGCACCTGAGCCCGGCAACGAGCGGGCCAGCCTCGTGGCCAATCCCTCCTGAGGGCCCACCGAGCCGCCCGTGCCCCCCGCGGCCACGAGGCGCCGGCCCGCACCGGCAGACCGAAGGAAGACGTTACCGCCACTGCAGCGATGGGCTGGATTGCCTGCAGAAGGGAGCCGCATGGGCCACGGCGCAGCACCCCCAAGCCGCCATGCGTTGCCCACTTTCGTGCCCTTTACACCTCCCGCCCTCAAGCGTATAATCCGTTCCACTCCGGAGTGCTGCCGACTGGGTCTTGGCGTCGGCAGCTCTGCCCCAGCCTGCAAGGACTCCGCAACTTGACTCTCGGCGGAACCTCCCGGCTCGCGACAGCGACAGAGGCGGTGTGAGCCGACTGTGCCTGGCGGCCTATCACCGGTGGGCCCGGGTCGGGCCCATGCTGGTGTGGCCGGGGCGTCCGCCATCGACGAGTGGAGTGAGGGAGAGGAGCCCATGAGCCCCAACGTGCGCCCGTCTCGATGCCTGCCGGCCCTGCTACTGCTCGCGGCCTCGACGGCCTGGGCCCAGGGCCCAAACCCGCCCCCCCGGGAGCCCTACAGTCTCGGGATAGGCGACATCGTCGAGGTGGTCGTTCTAAACGAGCCCGACTTCTGCACCATCCCGCCTGGCCTCGAGATCGGGCCGGATGGCCGCATCGGGCTTCCGTCGATCGGATGGATTGTCGCGGAGGGGAGGACCTGCGAGGAGGCGGCCCAGCTCATTGCCCAGAGGCTCCGGGACATGAAAGTGCTGCTCGACCCCCAGGTTCTGGTGCGGGTCAGCCAGTATCGGGCGGTGAAGGTGAACGTGATCGGCGCGGTCCGGATGCCGGGGAGTTTCGTCCACCGACCTGGGATGGATGTGCGCGATGCGATCGCCCTCGCGGGCGGCCTTCTGCTCGATGAAGGCACCGCGGCGGCCTCTCGGCTTCGCGCGCGAGTGATCCACGCCGACGGAAGGTCGGAGGTCATCAAGGTCAACGATGTGCTGGAAGGTACCGGGCCGGCACCGGAGTTGCTGCCGGGCGACACGCTGGTGTTCGAACTCGAGGCCACCGTCTCGGTGCTGGGCTACGTGGCCCATCCGGGCTTCTACAAGGTCCAGGACGGGACGCGGCTGTCGGGGGCGATCGCCTTGGCGGGCGGGGTCGGCGTCGGCACTGCCGGCGTGGAGGTGGGGGACCTCCGACGCGTCGTCGTCAACCGCGCCGACGGGACCAAGCTGGAGGTGGACCTCCAGCGCGTGCTCTCCGGGCAGGGCGCGGACGACCCCATTGTGAGCCCGGGCGATGTAGTCTACGTTCCGCAGTTCGTGCAGGAGGCGAGCATCCTGGGCTACGTCCAGTCGCCCGGCAGGTATCCGTTCCGCGACGGAGACCGGGTGACCGATCTCCTGGCCCAAGCCAAGGGCGCCCTTACCGGTGCGCCTCAGGGCGACCTGACTCGAGCGGTCCTCGCCCGCAGCGACGGCACGGTGCGCACCCTGGACCTCACCAAGTCCCTCGCCGGGCAGGGCACCGACGAGAGCAACCCCCGGCTGACCCCTGGGGACACGGTAACCGTGCCCGAGACACAGAACCGGGTCATCGTCTCGGGGTACGTGAAGACCCCTGGTTACTACGATTTCCATCCCGACGACACCGTGCGCTCCGCGGTGGGGCAGGCCGGTGGCGTGATCCCCAACAGCGGGTCGGAGTCGGCCGTGCGCGTGCGCCACACCGATGGCACGGAGGTGACGCTGGACCTCGGGAAGGAGAACCCGCCTCTCCGGCCGGGCGACGACGTGACCGTGCCCTTCACCCGGCACAAGGTGACGGTCGTCGGCTACGTCACCTCCCCGGGCCTCTACGAGTGGGAGAAGGGCGACACGGTGGTCGACATGATCGCCGCGGCCAGTGGCCCCGTGCTCTCACGCGACACGATGGGCTTCGGCACGGAGAAGGGGAACCCGACCCGCGCCATTCTGGCGCGGCAGGCCAACGGTCAGTACGAGATCACCAACCTCGATCTCGCGCGATTCTACAAGGGCGGCGACCGCTCCCAGAACCCGGAAGCGCAGCCGGGTGACATCATCCTGGTTCCGCGGAAGGCGTACGTGGACTACGAGAGGATCTTGCGGGACATCCTGATCATCCCGTCGCTGGTGAACGCGTTCGGAGGTCGCCTGTGATGGACACCCAACCGCCAGTCGAGGGAGAGCGAGGCCTGGGGCTCGAGGAGGTCCGCGGGGTTCTGCGACGTCGACGCCCGCTTCTGATCGGCGTGTTCCTAGTCATCTGGGGTGGGGTGGCGGCCCACACCTTCCTGACGCCACCCGTCTACGAGGCGGCGGCCGCGCTCTACATACGCGCTCCCGGCGCCGGCGCGATCAGCGGCCTGTCCTCCGTGCTGCCCGCCATGGGGCTCTTGTCGGGCGGCACCCCCTCACTGGAATCCCACCAGTGGCTCATCATGAGCCCGCCCTTCCTCGAACAGGCGGCGCGCGAGATCGGCCTGGGGAAGCCGCCAGGTGAGCTGCTGAAGATGGTCCGGGCGGAGCCCGTCGGCGATAGTCTGGTTGTCATCTATGTCGCTGACACCAACGCCGGCCGAGCGGCCGACTTCGCCAACAAGCTCGCCAAGCTCCATGAGGATCAGTGGGAGGCCGCGGCCCAACAGGGCACCGACCGGGCCAGCACCTTCCTCCACCAGCAGGTGGGCAGCACCCAGAAGCAGCTCAAGCGGTCCGAGGAGGCACTCCGCCAGTACCAGCTCGACCACGGAATCGTGGACCTGACGGCGGAGGCGGGGAAGGCCGTGTCTGTGCTCGGCGACCTCGCCGCCGGGGTCTACACCGCCCAGGGCGAGACCGCCGGGGCCCAGCGGACTGCAGACTTCTACCGCCGCCAAGTCGAGAATCAGGCGAAGACCTACGTCGCCTCCTCGACCATCGGCCGCAACCCGCTGGTCCAGGCCTCCGAGACCGCCCTCGCGCAGCTCGAGACCGAGCGCGCGTCCCAGGCCGTCCTCCGCGGGTCCGGGCACTACCGGATGAAGCAGCTGGACGAGCAGATCGCGCAGACCAAAGCGGAGCTCGCCAAGGCCGTCCACACGGTCGTCGCCAGCCAAGTGCAGTCCGACAACCCACTTTGGACCACCGCCGCCCAGGCTCTGGCCACCGCGGAGGCCGAGGTCCATGCCGGCCAGGCCAAGCAGTCGGCCCTGCAGCAGATCCTGGATCGGGAGATGAAGCGGTGGCGAGACGTGCCCAACCTCCAGACCGATATCGGGCGTCTGCAGCGGGACACGGTCGTCGAGTCGACCGTCTACGCCGACCTGCTCAAGAGCTACTACGAGACCTGTCTGAAGCAGCTGCAGGACCAGTCCGTAGTCGAGGTCGTCGACCCGGCCACGAAACCGGATAGGCCGGTACGCCCCCGTAAGGTCCTGTACCTGGTCCTCGGGTTCCTTCTGGCGGTGCTGCTTGGCTCGATGGCCGTGGTCGCCGCGGAGGTCTTCGGGGACACGTTACGCTCCGCCCGACAGGCTCAGATCGAGCTCGGTCCCCGGGCTCTGGCCTCGGTGCCGACGGTCCGGCGCGGCTCGCCGCTGCTGGCTCGGCGCGGTCCGCGGCAGGGATCGCGGCTGCTTGACATCTTCCGCAACCTGCGCACCAGCCTGCGCTATGCGGTGCCGGGCGGGCTGCCCAAGGTGCTGCTGGTGACTGGCTCCTCCCGGCAAGACGGCGCCACCACCATCGCCGCCAACCTCGGCGTCGTCCTGGCGCAACAGGGCCTGCGCACGCTGCTCGTCGACGGCAACCTTCGCCGTCCGGCGCTCCACCAGGCCGCCGCGGTCCCCGGCGAGCATGGGCTGTCCGACCTGCTCATTGGCGACGCCGACCCGCTCACCTTCGTGCAACCCACTGAGACTCAGAACCTCTCGGTGCTGCCGGGGGGAGACACGCCGCCCAACCCCGCGGAGCTGCTGGAGTCCGGCCGGGCCCAGGCGGTCATGGCGGTGCTGCGGGAGCGGTTCGACGCTATCGTCGTGGACAGCCCCGCACACCCTTACCCTGACGTGCTGCCGCTGGCCGCCTTGTGCGACGCCTCACTGCTGGTCATCCGGCTGGGGTCGAGTCGCCGCAGTGACGCCCGCGCTGCCGCCGACCAACTGGCTATCGTCGGCAAGCCCCCGATCGGGCTCGTTGTTAACCGCTGCTGACCACGCCCTCTGGGGCGAGAGGCTGACCGATGGCGCACCAGTACCTGATCGTCGCGGCCGCGAACCTGGTGGGGATCCTCCTGGCCCTGGCTGTGCTCTCGTGCCGCGTCAGGGTCACGGTGGTCTCGCCCGTCACGGCGGCACTGGCCACCATGGCCTCGATCTTCGTCGTGCGGCCGTTCGTCCTGTCCTTCATGCCCAAGCTCGGACGCCCCTTCCTCAACGACCTGCCTGTGCATTCCGTCATGCTCGGGATGTGGTGCTTCCTCAGCGGTCTGGCGCTCTGGACGGCGGTCGTCCTGGTCATGGTCTGGCGAGAGCGCCGCGAGCTGCCCCCGGACCCGCCCCACGACGGCCTGACGCTGGACATCATGGCCAGTGGGCTACGGATTGCGGGTCTGGCGGGCTGGGCCATGCTGTTCATCTACTACGTGGTGGTGCCGGGCAAGCTGGCCTCCTTCTACACGTACTTCTCCCGGGCGGAGGCCCCCGGCCTCATCATCAAGCCGGCCACCGCCCTTTTTGTCACCTCCTGCTCCCTCGTCGCTTACCGCCTCGCCATGAGGCGCGCCCACACGCTCGGCTTCTGGACCGTCCAGTTGCTCGCCTCGCTCGCGGCCTTCGGCCTCGGGGGGCGCACCACCGCCCTGATCTGCATCGTCGCCCCCATGCTCACCTATGTCTGCACGCGGTATGATGGGATAAAGTGGAGCTGGCTCTTCAAGGTCGTCGCGATCGTCTTGCTGGTCGCGGGCGCGGCCTGGTTCTGGCGCACCAACAAGACCGCGGCGAGTATGAGGGACTACTTCTCGCTGATCCTGATCAGCCTGTCGAACACCACCGGCTGTTCTTACGACTACTACCTGGGGATCGTCGACGTCTGCAGCCGGGAGCCGGACAAGCTACGACTCGGCCAAACCTACGCCTTCGTCGTCATGCGTCTGATCAAGGGCTTCCACCGGCTGACGAGCGACACGGATGCCCCCGGCCCGGGCGTTCGAGCCCTCCTGGGCGAGCCGCCCGAGGGCGGTGTGCCCGCAACGGGCTGGGGCGAAGGCTTCTGGAACTTCGGCGTCCTCGGGCTGCTGATCGTGGCCTTCATGCACGGGCTGATGGTGGGGCTCTGCGAGAAGGTGATCCGGATCCCCAACCTCCCGATGCGCCCCCTGTGGGTAGTCTACCTCTCTTACTCCCAGAAGCCGTTCGCGACCCGCTGGTTCCAGCAGGCAATCGCCAACGGGGGCCTGGCTGTCGCCTTCCTGTTGCTGGTGGGGGCCTTTGTGCAGCTCAAGCTCCGGCACCGCCTGCCCATACCCGTCCCTGCCCCACCTCCCCGGCTCGCGGCCGAAGAAGCCACCTCCTGAGTGCGGACACCCCGATACCGGCTCCCGCACTGCCTGAGGGCGCGCCTACCGCCACGACCGCCCCTGCCTGGTAGCGGAAGGCCTTCGGTCGGCGGCTACAGCTCCACTCGCATCGGGCCCTTCAGAACCAAGCCCACGATGATGGTGAGGATGAAGAACGCGAGGAGCCAGTGCATCCCGAGAGGCCCGAGCTGCCATCTGGCTGAGGGGTACTGCACGCTGATCTGATCGACCGGTCCCGCCGGCAGCGGGGCCTCCGCGCTGTCCAAGAGCATGGTCCAGAATGCCCCCCGCACGCGCACCGGCGACAGCGCCGTCATCCGCCCCTTCCCCCCGACCACCAGCGTCTTGACGTACGTCTGGCCACCCACCCGAACCGCCAGCGGATGCGCGCCGGGCGCGGTGGCGCGTATGCGCCAGCACACCTCGGCCCGAGAAGGCACCCGCAGCGCGGGTGTCTCCACTTCGACCCCGGGGCCTGGCGCCAGGGACGCGTCGAGCAGCGCAGAGGCGCCCGCCCGTGCGCCGCGAACCGTCACGGTGGTTCTCGCGCCCGGCGCGAGGGGGCTGTGAGCGTAGAACATCCCCAGGGCGGCGATCACGACCATCACGGGCACGATCATCACCGCCAGCGGCCTGAGCCCGTTCAGCATGTAGGTCATCGCCCCGCGGACCAGCCGCCACTCTTCGCTGAACATCACCGCCGTGTCGTGCTGGAAGACCACGATCCCGAGGAGCGCCCCCTGCATCTGGTCCTTGCTCTGCCGCAGCCCCCGCTGGTTGGCGGTGTACCGGAAGATGAGCAGCACCAGGGCGCCGACCACGACCGAGAGGACGATCATCCCCAGGGCCGGCCCCAGCAGCATGAAGGGCGCCACGATCCAGGCGCCGACGGTTCTTAGCCCATACGCTACGGTCGCGCCCATGTGCCTACTCGATGTAGCCGAGCCCTCTCAGGCGTTCCTCCACGGCCTGGTCGTCGTCGGTCTGGAGGATCCTCGCGACCTCTCGCTCGAGGACGTCCACGGCGAACTCCTCGGCCGACGAGTACCCGCCCGCCTCGGCGCATTTCCTCAACCGCTCCATCAGCGGTTGCGGCACGGTGATCTTCGGGCCGAACATGGCGCGCAGCTCCTAGAGGATCGGTTTCCCGATCATGTTGCGCGGTGGCGATACCCCATACTCGGTCAGCACCGTGGGCGCGATGTCCAGGAGAGCTGGGGCTTCGGCGCGGATGGGGCGGCTCGCAAACACGACCCCCGGTATCACGTCCGGGTCCATGCAGTGATCCCCGCTCCACTTCCCATCGTTGTCCGTGATCGAGCCCTCGGTCGCCTCGCCCAACGCAGCCTCCCACGACATCCGGTACCCGCGCTCGAACCCCACGATGGCGTCGGGCGCGTTCTCGGGCTCGAAGCGGCTGTCATAGCACTGGCTCGTCCGGCGGACCGCGTGGATGGCCCGCGCGCCCGTCTTTGGGTCGCGCGCCTCCGCCAGCCTGGCGCAGAGCTCGTCGAGCAGCCGCTCCTTGCGCGGGCCGGGGGAGACGATCCCCTCCCCCTCCCGCTCCGCCTCGTTGACGTAGAGCCCGTTGAACCCGATGGCATAGGCCTGGCTTCTCGACCAGTCCGCGCGCTCAAACAGCGGCCCCTTCGCCTGGGGATCCGCGCTCAGATACCCGTTCTCCATCAGCCACGCGTTCAGGTCGAACGATCGGCGGTATGGTGCGAAGCCGTGGTCCGACACGACCATCACCAGGGCCTCGTCACCCACAACGGCCATCGTCTTCCCGAGCAGCCGATCCCTCTCCATGTAGGTCTCGCGGATCACACTCCCATGCCTGCGCGCGAGGTCGGGTGTCCACAGCGGGTGCTGCGGGTCGGTGGCACGCCAGAACATGTGCACCACGAGGTCGGTGCCCGAGAAGTACCCAAACACCACGCCCTCGCGCAGCCGGGAAAGCTCGTACTCGAAGATCGCCTTCTGCTCCTGGAAGATGAACCGTGCCTGGTCGAGGAACTCATCGTCGCTGAGCACGCCGCTCGACAGCGCCTTCGTGTCCTCCGCCATCCCCTGGGTGTAGAAGAACCCGAGGTGCCGCTGCAGCTCGCGCCCGTAGTCGGCGGGTGTCGTGACCGGCATCGCGGGGTCCGCGGGGTTGATGTTCACCGGCGACACGTAGAGCTCGAACGGGCGCGCCGACTTCAGGTAGAAGCGGCAGATGCCGCTCACCTTGGCCAAGGGCGCCAGGCGGAACGTGAGCTCCACCCAGTCACTCCACTCGCCCTGCTTCAGGATGAGCCGTCGCCCCTCGATCTCCACCTGCGCTACGGGGTTGCTCTCGTCCACGTAGACGCGGAAGCGGATGGCAGCCGGCCCGCCCGACCTCCGGAAGCTGTTCGGCGGCCCTTCCAGCCTGGCGGTCACTACGCCGTTCTCGACCTTCACCGGGTAGATCGTGCCGCCGGTCACCCGACTCAGGTCCTTCGGCGGCTGAGTCGTGTAGAACGAGAAGTGGCCGTACGAGCCCTGAATGTCAGGCGTGCCGAGTCCGGAGAGGGTGCGCGCACTCGTCTCCTCCGGTGGGAAGTTGGAGGGAATGTGCAGGATGGCCGAGGGCACACCGTGCCGCTCCAGCACCTTCCAGAAGGCCGGTCCCTTCCGGCGCAGGGCGATCTGCGCCTTGGAGAGCGGCAGCACCCACTTGCCCAGCCGAAGCGTGTGCGCAGCCGGGTGCGTGCTCGTGATCGAGAACCCCGGTCCGTAGTTGCTCGGGTCGCGGTGCAGGAAGTCGAAGATGCCGTGCCCGCTGGGGTCCATCCCCGTGATGAAGTTGGCCCACGCCACGGGGCTCTGTGGTGGCGTGCTCGTACCGAGCAAAGCCCAGCCACCCCGCCGGGCGAGGCGCTCGAGGTTCGGCAGGAAGCCTTGCTTCATCCACGCGGTGATCAGGTGCGGGTCCAGCCCATCGAAGCCCAGGATCACCACCCGCCGTCCGCGGGCACGCACACGCCCGGCGCGCGGCCTGCACCCGGCAGCGAGGCTCGCCCCCGCCAGGCAGGCGCTCGTGAGTTTCAGGAAATCCCTGCGCGAGAGATCCAAGGTCGGTCCTTTGCGCGCTACTGCGCGTACCCCATGTCCTGCAGCCTGCGCCGCACCTCGGGCGAGAGCTGACTCCTGGACGTCCTCTGGTATCCGTCCACCGCCGACAGCGCCGCGTCGCTCCACAAGCGAAGCTCGCGCTCGAGAGCCCCGGTATCCGGCGCCAAGGGCGTCCCGTGGATGTCGTGCCGCTCGCCCGGATCGGTGGCAAGATCGTATAGGCGGAACTCGTCCTCAGCGACGTTGTAGATCAGCTTCTCGTTCCCGACCATCACCCCGGCCAGGGTCGGCCCACGCACCGGCCCCTCGAGGTAGACCTTGAAGGGCGCCAGTTGGTTCGTTTGTCCGCGCAGAACCGACGCGAGCGACCGGCCGCGCAGACCCGCGGGGGCCGGGAGATGGCAGAGGTCGAGCAGCGTAGGCATGACGTCCAGCAGACTCACCGGTGTCGCCACCCGCCGCGCTTGCGTCTGGCCGGGCAGGTGAACCATGAGCGGCACCTGGAGCAGCTCGTTGTACAGCGACTGCCCGTGGCCCCAGTCCTCGTGCTCCCAGAACTCCTCCCCATGGTCGCTCCAGAAGACGACGATTGACGTGTCCCACAGCCCACTCGCCTTCAGCGCGGTGGTGACCCTGGCGAGCCTCTGGTCGCAGTATTCCACCTCGCCGACGTACGCCTGGAAGAACCTCTCCCGTGCGGCAGCCGTCTTGCCCCGCCAACCCACCCAGATGGCCCGCTTGTCGACGTGGAGCCGCAGCTTCGGGGGGCTGGTGGGCGCATCGTAGGGGTAGTGCGGGTCGAGGAAGTGCACCCAGAACAGCACCGGTCGGGCCTTGAGCTGCCAGATGGCGGACTCCGCCTGGCTGGACACTCGGTTTGCCCGCTCCGCGTCTTCCCACTGGAACACCAGCCGCTCGCGGGCGAGCTGGCCCAGGATGAACGTGCCGGCATCCACCATCTCCGATGAGATCGTGCGCTTCGGCAGATCGCCGTACACCATGTGGTAGAACGAGGTCCACCCCTCGTCCGCGTGCGCTTCCGTCGTCAGGTTCGTGTTGGTTGCCACGGCTGAGGTGGCGTAACCGTTCCGCTGGAACACCTGCGGCAGACGCTCGCGGTCGGTCCTCCAGACATAGGGGAAGTCGCCCGCGCCCGCCATGATCGGGTCGCCGCCCGGCACCGCTGTGGCCTCCGAACCGTGGCTGCGCGACACCCCCGTCTCCGACGGGTACCGCCCGCTGAAGAACGCCGCGAACGAGGGTCGGGTCCACGGAGCGACCGAGTAGGCCCGCTCGAACACGAAGCTCTGCCGGGCGATCTCGTCGATCGTCCAGGTCCGGGCGCGACCGCCCTCGCAGCTCAGGACATCCGGCCGGAGCGTGTCGATGCTGATGAGGATCACGTTCGGATGATCGCCCATTGGCCGGGCTGTGGCCCGGGACGCCCCGACGGGAGCCTGTCGTCGCGCCGACGCCCGGAGCACCGGCTCGAGCCCAGCCCCACCCAGCACCACAATCCCCAGAATGCCGAGGAGCGTGTATACCGCGGCCCTCTCGCTCCACCGTCGCGCCAGGGCCGCCGTCCCTGCGGCCCACAAGGCCCTGACAGCGAATCCGGCCGCCACGCTCAGCGCAACCACCAGCACGCCCAGGCCGAGACGCACCGAGAGCGAGCGGCCGGCCGTGTCGAAGGAGCTCCCGAGCAGGAAGAAGGCCTTCGTCCCGCCGGCGATGCCCATCACCGCTGCCAGGACCCTCGAAGGCGTCGCCTCCCGAAGCGCCGCGAAGATGATCAGCCAGGCCCCAAGGGTGATAAGGGCCAGCAGGGCAAAGCCGCGAACGGCTCGCGCGGGCTGCGCGTCGCGGGAGGCTTCGAGCAGCAGCAGCACGGTCAGCAGCATCACGAACCCACCCGCCAGCAGCGCCTTGCCGTTGGCATCCTGCCTGCGCGCGAGCAACGGGCTGATGACGGCCAGGGCGAGGCCGAGCACCAGCCCCACGACCGCCCCTCCCGCCGTGTACAGGGCGATGAGCCGGGTCGCCTCGAGGGTGCAGCGTAGGGGCTGGGCCATCCAGACGCCCCACCCGGGCGCACTCACGTCTCGGGCGGCAGAGAGGATGCCGACCAGCACACCCGCAGCGAGGCCCGCCCCGATCAGCCGTCGCACGATGCCCCTCCCGCCGCGACCCGCAGCCGCCGTCCGTCCATGTACCCCGGCGCCCGCACGCCGAGAAGCCCCAGCACCGTCGGGGCCAGATCGCCGATCCACGGGTCCTCACAGTCCACCCTATGGCTGCAGAACAGCACCCCGGGGACCTCGTCCGGGTGCAAACAGTGGTCGGCGGCCCAGGCCTTCGGGTTGTCGGCGAACACCTCCTGCGCCACCTTGCCCACCACCGAGTCCCACGACAGCCGGTATCCCCGCCTGAAGCCGAGGATCAGGTCGGGCGCCTCGCGTACGTATGGGCCGGTGTATAAGTCCGTGGCCGCGAAGACGTCCCGTACCGGCCGCTCCCCGGTCTTGGGATCGACCACCGCCGTCAGCCGCTCGACCAGCTCCTGCTTCAGCGCCTCGGCCTCCGCGCCCCGCTCGACGGTCCCGTGTCTCTCCCGGCTCCTCACGTTGAGGTACAGGCCGGTCAGCCCCATGGCATACGCACGCGTGCGCTCCCAGTCTACCTGCCCGAAGGTCGCTGTGCCCTCCCCCACCCCCTCTTTCAGGACCAGGTAGCCGTTCTCGACCAGCCACCGGTTGAGGTCGAAGCACCGGCTGAACAGGCCGAACCCGTGGTCCGACATGATGAACAGCACGGTCCGGTCCCCGAGCTTCTCCCGTAGCGTGCCCACGAAGCCGTCCATGTGCCGGTAGACCTGCTCGACCGGCTCAGGGGTCTCCTCCGGGCCGGCCGGCTTCCCGTTCGAGCGCCCCAGGAACATGTGCTGCACCCGGTCGGTGATGTCGAACACGCAGGTGAACAGCCCCCGGCGCGTGCGGCCGAGCACGTCCGTGAAGATGCGCTGCCGCTCCTCCTCGAACAGGTAGCACTGATCGAGGAACGCCTGCTCGGTCAGCACGTTCTCGTTCAGCGCCCAAGTGTCTTCAGCCAGACCCAGTGTGGCGAACGGCCCGTGGACCTTGGCGAGGTAGGTCGAGAAGATCACCGGGTGCGACACCGGCGTGCTGGGGCTGGCCGGGTCAATGTTAATCGGCGACTGGTACAGCCGCAGCTCGGGCGAAACCGAGAGCAGACGGAACCGGCAGATGCCTCGCACCTTGAACCAGAGCCCGGCGCTGAACACCAACGGCACCCACTCGCTGTACTGGCCCTCTCGCAGTTCCACCGCCTGGCCCGACACCTCGAGCTTCGCGCTACTCCCGTCCTTCCCCGGGGTCAGGGCGAAGGGGAGGGTCATCGGCCCGCCGCCGCTCACGATGGCGTTCTCCGGCCCCCGGATCGCCCCGTGCAGCCTCCCATCCTTCCCCCGCTCGAGGACGAAGGCCAGCCCGCTCTCATACTCGCGCGCTTCCCCCGCGTCCGTCGTGTGCAGCGCGAAGGTGCCCTGCGTGCCGAGCAGGTCAGGCACGCAGAGCCCGGAGAGAAGCACGCCTTTGAAGGGTTTGGGCGGATACGTGATCGGGACGCGGAGCACGGCACTGAAGATGCCGTTCTCGCCAAGAACCTCCCAGAACGCCTTACTCTTCTGCAGCGGCTCAACGGAGGGCTGCTTGACCGGGATCGAGTACCGGCCAAGCCTCAGATACCGCGACTCGCCCCGGATGCGGGTCGAGGAGAGCTGCGGCTCGTACGTGTTCGGGTTCCGCCGCAGAAAGTCGTAGATGCTGTGCTTCCCGGGGTTCGCGCCGGTCGCAAAGGTCGACCAGGCCACAGGTGAGATCGGCGGCGTGGTCGTCCGTAGCGGCCGGTAGGTGCCCGTCTGCGCGAGAGCTGATAGGCTGGGCAGCTTGCCCTCGGCCATCAACCGCTCGACGATGCGGGGATCACACCCATCGAACCCGATGACCACCACTCTCTCGGCCTGCGCGCCGGCCTGCGACCGGCGCCGCCGGAAGATCCCGAACAGCCACCGGAACAGCCCGAGGAAGATGAGGCCGATGCCGATCAGGAAAGCCGCGAACAGCGCCAGGAACGACGAAAGGAACACCATCCCCGCCCCGGGACCGATGTAGGCCCAGGAGGGGGAGGCCGCAAGAAGCAGTGCTGCAACTGCTACCAGCACCGCAGCCGGAAGCCGAGTAGGTGATCCCATGGTGATGTGCCGGCACGGGGGGAATGGGACAGACACATCTCCCAACGTCCGGGGATGTGCCTGTCCCATTTGGCCTGGCATACCCCACTTGGGCGCCGCCGTCAAGTGACCCGCGCGCGCAGGGCGTGCCCTTCCCCCGCTGGCCCTCACTTCCTCTGCCCCTCGTAGGCATCCGACCCCTTCGGCGGCAGATGGACGATCCAGATGTTCCGGTACTGCAGCGGGCAGCCGTGGTCCTGCAGCACCAGCGGGCCGGGGTTCTTCAGATCGGGATCCAGCGGGCCGCAGTTGATGCCCGTCGTCTGCACGTTGTTCTGGATGACGATCCCGTTCTGCAACACCGTGAACCGCGCCCACTCGATCAGCTTCCCGGCGGCGTCAAACCGCGGCGCGCGGAAGATGACATCGTAGGTCTGCCACTCGAGCGGCGGCCGGCATGCGTTCACCAGAGCGGCATACTGATCGTAGACCGCCCCGCAGTCACCCTTTCCCGGCTTGTCTATGCCGCACGAATCCAGCACCTGGATCTCGTACCTCCCCTGCAGCATCACCCCGCTGTTCCCCCGCCCCTGCCCGGTCTCTTGGGGCATGTTGGGCTCCATCCACTCCAGGTGCAGGTAGACATCCTGGAACTTCTCCTTGCTCATGATGTCACCGTTCATCACCTTCATCGCGCCGTCGGCCACCACCCAGTTGGTTGGGCCGCCATCTGTCCTCAGCCAGCTGTCCATGCCCTTGCCGTCGAACAGCACGACAGCATCCGCGGGCGGCTTGGCGCCGAGCAGGGGGCTCGGCGGCACCACCGCGGCCGGCGGCGGCTCGGGCTGCGCCCACAGGATACCCGTGGCGCAGGCGAGCAGAAGCGCCAGGCACGGGAACGCCTTCGGACGAGGGTGTCCGGGGATCGATCCGTATCCCATCTCCATCCTGCCTTTCCGCATGCAGGCTAGACCGGTGGTGAGTCTTGCGTGGTTCCCGCACCAGGGCAGCGGCACCTCGCTCCCGTTCAACGCTCGGATCGCGCCATCGGCCTCTCGCTTGCGAGGGGCGCAGCGTGGACGAGGCCCAGGCCTTTCGGCCTGGGCCTCGTCCGCGCTGCGGCGCGATGTTGTCGACGCGCTCACCACGCGATGGTCTTGAACTGCGGCAGGTGCGGCTGGTTCTTCTTCAGCATCGCCTTGACCATCCTCCGAATCTCGTCGAGCGAGAGCACGGCAGCGGTCAGCGGGTCATAGCAGATGGCCTGGTAGACCAGCTCGGGGTTCCCCGTCGACGCGGCCTCCACCGCCATCTCCTCGACCGCCACGCTGATCGCCGTAAGCGGCTGGCACTGTGGCGGGAGGTCGCCGACGTGCACCGGGTTCAGCGCCCGGCGCGAGGCGAACACCGGCACCTCCACACAGCAGTTCTCGGGGAGGTTCGTGATGATGCTGGTATTCGGCACGTTGCCGTTGAACTGGAACGCCTCGCCGCCCAGCCAGGCGTTGATGATCGAGGCGGCGTACTCATGGCCGCGCGCCAGGTGCAGCGGCGCGGGGTCATCGAGCCACGCCTGAATGTCTTTCCGCCAGGTCTTCTCGCGCTCGAGGTAGCCGTCTAGGATGTACGCGTACTTGCCGGGATTCCAACCGGTGCCGTCGAGGCAGTACTTGTCGATGACGTCCTGGCGCTTGCGGAACCACCAGTTGTACTCCGAGTTGTGCCCGCTCGACTCGGTCACGTAGTAGCCGAGCGCGAGGAACATCTCGTTCCGCACCTTCTCGTGCTCGTAGATGTCCTTCTTCTTCATCGCCTCGCGCAGAAGCGGGTACGCGTCCTGCCCGTTCCACAGGAGCTTCACGAACCACGAGAGGTGGTTGATGCCGGCGCAGGTGTAGTTCACCTGGCCCATCGGCGCCCCGATCCAGTGCGCCAGCATCTCCGCGGTGCCCTGAACGCTGTGGCAGAGGCCGCTCGAAACGATCTCGCTCTCCCGCTGCATCGCGCGGCAGAGCATCGCCATCGGGTTCGTGTAGTTCAGCAGGAGCGCCTGCGGGCAGACCTGCTCCATGTCGCGGACGATCCCGACCATGATGGGGATGGTGCGCAGCGCGCGGAAGATGCCCGACGGCCCGCGGGTGTCGCCGATGTTAGTGTCGACCCCGAACTTCTTCGGAATCTCGATATCGTGCCGCCAGATGCGCACGCCGCCCGCCAGGATGGTGACGATCACGGCGTCGGCGCCCTCGAGTGCCCGCTTGCGGTTGGTGGTCGCGGTGACCTTCGCCGGCCGCTTGCCCTCCCGGGCGATGCGCTCCACCGCTTGCTTGATGTAGCCGAGGCGCTCCGCGTCGATGTCCATCAGCGCCAGCTCGGCGTCTTCGAGAGCGGGGAACGTGAGGATGTCCTTCACCAGCGTCCGCGTGAACCCGAAGCTACCGGCTCCGATGAAAGCGATCTTCGCCACTGGGCCATCTCCTTGAGTCGGACAGGGGATCGTGTCGACGCAAAGCGAGACCCGCCGTTCGAGCCTCGCCGGGCCGCTGCTTCCCCCCCCGGCCCCACAATCCCTCGTGCGACCTGTCGCCCGTTTCGCCCCGGCGCGTGCTTTGACTTTTGCCCCGCCACAGTGTACAATCCTCGGCACCTTCGCAGCACTACGTCACCGCACCAGTCATCACCCATCCTTTCCCGTCGCGCAGGACAGGCTTCCCGCCTGTCACCGAGTTCGTCGACCCGGCCTCGGGCGATGGCGTTGTCTCCGGGCTTCCCGAGGCCTGAGCAGGAGGCCCAGGCTGTGGCTGTCTCGACGGCGGAGTTCAAGCCTGGATTGACGATTGAGCTTGACGGCACGGTCTACCAGATCGTCAACTGCGAGCACCACAAGCCCGGGAAGGGCCATGCGGTGATGCGCACGAAGCTGCGCGATGTCCGGACCGGGCGCGTCTACGAGAAGACCTTCCGCTCCGGTGAGAAGGTCGAGACCGCTCACGTCGAGCGCAAGAAGATGCAGTACCTCTACACGGATGGCTCCAGCTACACGTTCATGGACAACCGCGACTACGAGCAGGTCGAGCTGTCCGCCGAGCAGGTCGGCGAAGACACTGTCTGGCTCAAAGAAGGGGAAGACGTGGATGTCACGATGTGCCAGGGGCAGCTCCTGGGCATCGAGGTCGCGACAGCCGTCATCCGCACGGTCCAGCGGACCGACCCGGGCATCCGGGGCGACACGGCCACGGGCGGCAGCAAGCCGGCGGTTCTCGAAGGCGGCGCCACCGTCCAGGTGCCGCTCTTCGTCAACGTGGGCGACGTCATCAAGGTCGATACCCGCACGGCGGCCTACATCGAGCGCACGAAAGAGAAGTAGGCGTCACGCGACCGGGTAGCACAGACTTCCCAGCCGGTCAGACCCCGGACGGCACCGCATGGATCGCGACCGCATCCGAGAGATCGTGCGCATCGCCCAGGAGTCGCCCCTAGCGGAGCTCCGTGTCCGCGAGGGCGACCTCGAGGTGCGCGTGCTGAAGGGCCCAACCACGGCCATGGTGCAGGCCCCCGCCGCTCCGGGCGCCGCGCCGGAGTCGACCGCCATGGTGCCGGCCGACAACACGGTGGTGGTGCGGGCGACCAAGGTCGGGTTCTTCCATCGCGGGAAAGGCCCCAGCGCTGCCCCGCTCGCCTCGGTAGGCGATCGCGTCCAGCCGGGGCAGGCCCTGGGGACACTCGAATCGCTCAGGCGCCTGACCGACGTCAGCGCGGACGTGGCGGGAGAGGTCAGGCAGATCCTGGCGGAGGACGGGAGCGCCGTCGAGTACGGGCAGGCCCTGTTCGAGATTCGGTCGGACCAGGGGGCGGATGCGCATGCGAGCGTGTAGCCCGACGGCAAGCGCCAACGCGTCGCGTAGTCACCGCGGCATGGCGCTCATTGAGCTGGTCGTCGCCATCGTCATCATCGCGTTTCTCGCCGTCGCCCTATACGGGCTCTGGGGACGCGGGCACAAGGGCAAGGACAAGTCGCTTCCCGCGCAGGCGGTCGACCGCGCGCATGACGTCGAGTGCAAGAACATGCTCAGCCAGGTGCGCGCGAGCATCCAGATGGCCATGCAGGAGTCCGAGCAGCCGCCGCCCGCCATTCCAGCCGACATGGCCCCCTACGCGAAGTGCCCTCAGACGCAGCAGCCCTACACCTACGATCCGCAGACAGGCCAGGTGCACTGCACAACGCCAGGGCATGAGGCGTTCTGACGGCGGCAGGAGCCAGAACGCGGAACCGCCGTGCCGTTGAGAGGACCGTCTGCTGCATGTTCCAGAAGATTCTGGTGGCCAATCGCGGAGAGATCGCCTGCCGCATCATGGCCACCTGCCGCGAGATGAAGATACCCACGGTCGCCATCTACTCCGAGGCCGACCGTGAAGCGGTCCATGTGCACCAGGCCGATGAGGCGGTGTGCGTCGGGCCGCCGCAGAACCGCGCGAGCTACCTGAACATCCCCAACATCATCAGCAGCGCCGTGATCACCGGCGCGGATGCCATCCATCCCGGCTACGGCAATCTCTCCGAGATCCCCCGCTTCGCCGAGATCTGCGAGGCCTGCAAGCTCTCCTTCATCGGTCCCCCCGCTGAGGTCATTCAGCTCCTTGGGGACAAGGTCCGCGCCCGTCAGGTGGCGGCCGAGGCGGAGGTGCCCGTCATACCGGGCAGCCCGGAGGAGGTCACGACCCCGGCGGCCGCCCGTCGGTTCGCTCAGGAGCTCGGCTACCCGGTGCTGCTCAAGGCCGTGTCCGGCGGTGGCGGGCGCGGCATCCGCGACGTCCACAACGACGAGCAGATGGACCAGGCCTTCGATACGGCCCAGTCGGAGGCCCTGGCCGCCTTCGGCGACAATCGCATCTACGTCGACAAGTTCATCCCGACCGCTCGACACATCGAGGTCCAGGTCCTCGCCGATCGCCACGGCAACGTGGTGCACCTCGGCGAGCGCGACTGCTCCATCCAGGTGCGCCGGCAGAAGATTCTGGAGGAGGCCCCCGCTCCCGGCGTTGGCCGCGCACTCCGGAAGCGGCTGGGCGAGGCCGCCGTTCGTTTGGCCCAGGCCGTCGGTTACGTCGGAGCGGGCACGATCGAGTTCCTGCTCGATCCCAAGGGCAAGTTCTACTTCCTCGAGGCCAACGCGCGCATCCAAGTCGAGCACCCGGTGACCGAGATGCTGAGCGGCGTCGACATCGTGCACGAGCAGATCCGCGCCGCGGCCGGAGAGCGCTTGACTTGCGAGCAGGGCAGCATCTGGTTCAACGGGCATGCCATCGAGTGCCGCATTCTGGCGGTTGACCCCTCCAACGACCTCGCCCCCTCGCCCGGCCGCATCACCGAGTGGGTGCCCCCCATGGGCCCGGGCGTCCGCGTCGATGCCGGAGTGGCCGCCGGGAGCGTCGTGCCCTCCGAGTACGACCCGATGATTGCCAAGGTCATCGTCTGGGCCCGCGATCGCGTGGCGGCCATCGCGCGCATGGAGGCGGCCCTGCGGTCCATGAGGGTCGCGGGCATCCACACGATCATCCCTCTCCACCTCCGGATCCTCGGCAACCGCTTCTACCGCGACGGGCAGGTCGACACGCTCTTCGTGCCCCGCAGGATGGGGTAGCCGCCCATGGGTCCACGCAGTCGGCGCAGGGCTACTCCGGGGGCCCGCCGCCGCGCTCGCGAGTTGGCCCTCGCGGGTCTCTATCGGGCTGACCTCCTCGGGCTGAGCGCGGCCGAGGCTCTCGAGGTGCTCCCGGAGGCCCTCGCCCTCAACCTCGAAGAGTGGCCCCCGGAGGACCGCGAGTCGGCGGAGCTGCGGGAGGAGGCCCTGGCCTACGCCGCCCGCATCGTCGCCGGCGTGTCTGGGTCCAGGGATGACATCGATCAGGCCATTGGGACTCTCTCGACCGACTGGCCCCTCGACCGTCTCGCCGCCGTCGACCGCGCAATCCTGCGCATGGCGTTGTGGGAGTTGAACGAGGCCGTCGCCGCGCCGGCCGTCGTCATCAACGAGGCCGTCGAGCTGGCGCGGGAGTACGGCGGGGCGGAATCGGCGAAGTTTGTGAATGGGGTTCTCGGTGCGTGGGTGAAGCAGCGGTCCCTGCTGTCCCAGAGCACCCTCGACGACCGACCTGGAACGTGAAACGTGGAACCCGGAACGCCGCTAACCGTCCGCGAGGTCACCACACACATCAAGCAGCTCCTCGAGCGCAGCGAGCTGCTGCGCGAGGTGGAGGTCGCCGGGGAGATCAGCAACTTCACCCACCACGCCTCCGGGCATCTCTACTTCTCACTGAAGGACGAGCATGCCACGCTGAGCTGCGTCTGCTTCCGGACTGCGGCGGCGAGGCTCGGTTTCATCCCCGAGAACGGTCAGCGGGTCGTCGCCGGCGGCGAGATCACCGTCTACGAGAAGGCCGGCCGTTACCAGTTGCTCGTCCGACGGATGCGCCCGGACGGCCTGGGCGCGCTCGCCGCGGCCCTGGAGAAGCTGAAGGCGAAACTGTCGGCGGAGGCGCTGTTCGACCCCTCCCGGAAGCGGCCGCTCCCACGATTCCCTGCGGGCATCGGGCTGTTGACCTCACCGACGGGCGCCGCGATCCGCGACATGGCGACCATCATCCGCCGCCGCTACCCGCTGGCGAGGCTCGTCGTCGTGCCAACCATCGTCCAGGGCGAGGGAGCGCCGGAGAGCATCGTCGCCTCGCTTCAGCGGGCAAACATCACACCGGAGCTGGACGTTCTCATCGTCGGTCGGGGCGGCGGCTCGATTGAGGACCTGTGGTGCTTCAACGACGAGCGAGTTGCGCGGGCGATTTTCGCCAGTCGGCTCCCCGTGATCAGCGCCGTCGGCCACGAGACCGACTACACCATCGCCGACCTCGTCGCCGATGTTCGCGCGCCGACGCCGTCGGCTGCGGCGGAGCTGGTCGTCCCGGACCGCCGGGAGCTGGTCGCCGCGCTGCTCGTCGGGCGGCAGCGTCTCGCGTTGGCCCTGCGTCGCCGGGCGGATGCCGCCCGCGCACGGCTGGCGGCGGTCGCGTCGCGACCGGGCCTGCGCGAGCCGCAGCGTCTCACCGCCGAGTACAACCTGCGTGTTGACGACGCAGCACAGCACCTCCTGGCCGCTGTCCGCCACCAGACCCAGCGCGGTACGGCGCGGCTGGAGACGCTGACCGGGAAGCTCAGCGCCCTCGGCCCGCCGGCAGTGCTCGCTCGCGGGTACAGCATTTGCCGCCGCGTCGACGATCGCGCGCTCGTGACGAGCACGACGCAGGTGATGGCGGGGGATGGCGTTGAAATCACCGTCAGCGACGGCCACTTCCTCGCTGATGCGAGGTAGTTCCCGCGTAGGACAGGCTGCCTAGCCTGTCAACCCACCGATAGGCTGACACCATGCCTCAGGATAGCCGCTCCAGCGATGCAACACTGCCCGCCCCGGAGGAGTTCTCCTTTGAGGAGGCCCTCGGCCGTCTCGAGGAGATCGTGGACGAGCTCGAGGGCGGTCAGATGACCCTCGAGGAGGCGCTCAAGCGCTTCGAGGAGGGCACACAGCTCCAGCGCATCTGCCTCGAGAAGCTGCGCGGGGCGGAGACCCGAATCCAACAGGTCCTCACCGAGACCGCCACCGAGGCGCCAGTGGTTGGCGAGGACGAGCCGGCCGAGAAGTCGGAGTAGTCCGCTTGGACAACATGCCTCGTCTACTGGATGGCATCAACTCGCCCCAGGACTTGAGGGCGCTCACGACTGAGCAGCTAGTGGAGCTGGCTGCCGAGATTCGCCGCGAGCTGATCGACACCGTCTCGCGCACCGGCGGCCATCTCGCGCCGAATCTCGGCGTGGTCGAGCTCACCCTCGCCCTGCACCGCACGCTCGACTCGCCTACCGATAGGATCATCTGGGATGTCGGCCACCAGTGCTACGTCCACAAGCTGCTGACCGGTCGGCGGGAGGCCTTCGGCACGCTGCGACAGCACGGCGGCATCTCGGGTTTCCCTTCCCCCGAGGAGAGCCCCCACGACCCCTTCGGCACTGGCCACGGCAGCACCTCGATCTCCGCCGCCCTGGGGCTGGCGAAGGCGCGCGATCTGCGGGGTGGCACGGAGAAGGTCGTCGCCGTCATCGGCGACGGCGCCTTGACCGGCGGGATGGCCTTCGAAGCGCTCAACCAGGCGGGCGCCATGGGGGTCAACCTCCTGGTCGTCCTCAACGACAACGAGATGTCGATCGCGCGCAATGTGGGCGCGATGTCGGCGTACCTGGCCGGCCTCCGCGCGTCCCTGGTGGAGCCGCTCGTTCGCCGTGCTCGTGCCGACGTAGCCGCACTGCTCGAGCACATCCCCCTCGGCGCGCAGATGCTCGACTTCATGGATCGCACCCGAGACGCGGTGAAGCAGTTCGTCGTGCCGGGCATGCTGTTTGAGGAGCTGGGCTTCACCTACCTCGGCCCCATCGACGGTCACAACGTGGAGACGCTGCTCGGGATCCTGGAGCAGGCCCTGGACCTCGAAGGCCCCGTCATCGTACACGTCCTCACCAGGAAGGGCATGGGCTACCAGCAGGCCGAGGACTCGCCGCGTCGCTTCCACGGCACCCCGCCCTTCGACATCGAGACTGGGGAGCCGGCCTCCTCCGGCCAACCCACCTACTCCGAGGTCTTCGGCACGACGCTGGCCCGCTTCGCCCGGCGAGACTCGCGGATCGTCGGCGTCACGGCGGCGATGCTCGACGGCACGGGCATGGAGTTCCTGCGGCGGGCGCTCCCCGCCCGATGCTTCGATGTGGGCATGGCGGAGCAGCACGCCGTCACTTTCGCCGCCGGCCTGGCCGCGGCGGGCTTGCGGCCGGTGGTCGCCATCTACTCCACGTTCGCCCAGCGCGCCTATGACCAGATCCTCCACGACGTCTGTCTGCAGAACCTGCCGGTCGTGCTCGTGCTCGACCGCGCCGGTCTGGTCGGCGACGATGGCCCTACCCACCATGGCGCCTACGACATCACCTACCTGCGGCACATCCCCAACCTCACACTGATGGCTCCCAAGGACGAAGCGGAGCTCTGCCGGATGCTCGCGACCGCTCTCGAGCTGCCCGGGCCGTCCGCCATCCGCTTCCCGCGCGGTGTCGGCCCGGGGACGCCGCCGCCCGAGGTGCCGGAGCCGCTTGCGGTCGGACGCGCGGAGGTCTTGACCGAAGGCGGCGATATACTCATACTGGCACTGGGCGCCTCGGTGCAGCGGGCGCTGATGGCGGCGGAGCGCCTTCGCGAAGAGGGCCAGTACGCTACGGTCGTGAATGCTCGGTTCGCGAAGCCGCTCGACGCCGATCTGATCTGCCGCCTTGCCGAGCGCATCGGCCGCGTGGTGACCGCGGAGGAGAATGCGCTGGACGGCGGCTTCGGCTCGGCGGTTGTCGAGTTGCTCGCCGACCGGGGGCTGCCTCAGGTGAGGGTGAAGCGGCTGGGCTTGCCGAACCGCTTCATCCCGCACGGCGAGACCGAGACGCTGCTCAGAGAGTGCGGCCTTGACTCCGATTCCATCTACGAGGTCTGTAAGGCCATGACGGCCCAGCCGCTACCCGTGGCGAGCCGTCCCTGACGGGAGAAGGCCCGAGCCATGTGCGACGGCCACGACGGCCAGGAAGGGAGCCACCGATGAGACTCAGCTCGTTGCTGCTCAGCCTGCTTCTTCCCATCTCCCTCGTCGCCGCTCAGACGGCGGCCGAAGACCCCGGCCGGGCCGCCTTCGACAAGGGAGTCGAAGCCTACAACGCCCGCAACTTCGAGGGCGCCAAGGGGCAGTTCACCGAGGCGCTGGCGGCTTACCCCGGCAACGCCACGGTGCTCACCTGGCTCGGCACCACCTGCTACGAGCTGAAGCAGTGGGACGAGGCGATTGCCAACCTCACCAAGGCGACCCAGGCCGACCCAAAGTACTCCGTCGCCTTTAACAACCTCGGGAACGCCGACCTCGAGAAGGGCACGGAACTCATCAAAGCAGGGAAGGAGGGGGACGGCGGCGCCTTGCTCGACAGGGCGGTGGCCGCGTACCAGACCGCCATCGGGCTGGACGACAGCTACTTCTACCCCCGGTACAACCTCGCCATCACCTACACCCGCATGAAGGTGTGGGACAAGGCCTGGAAGGCCTTCACCGATGCCACCAAGGTGAAGTCCGACGATCCCGACGTGTGGAAGAGCTTCGGCCGGGCTCTGAAGGAAGCCGGCGAGTACGAGAAGGCCGTCGAGCGCTACGCCAAGGGCCTCGAGCTCGACCCGAAGTGCGTCGAGTGCGCCGTCCAGCTCGGCTGGCTCAACAGCAAGCTCGCGCGATGGGCCGAGGCGGAGCAGGCATACCAGAAGGCCCTCGCCCTCGAGACCGACAACTTCGACGCGCAGCTTGGCCGCGGGATCGCCCTCTACAGCCAGCGCAAGTTCGAGGAGGCCCGTGCCCCGCTCACCAAGGCCAGTGAACTCCACGCGGACAGCTTCGAGGCGCGCTACGATCTCGGCCTGTCTGAGGACTCTCTGGGCAACCTGCCAGCGGCCGAGGCGGCCTACCGCGCGGCCGTCGTGCTCAAGCCGAACGATGCGCCGTGTCTCAACAACCTGGGGGTCGTGATCTACCGGCAGGAGAAGCCGTGCGACGCCGTTGAGCAGTTCCGCGCGGCCATCGCGGCCGACCGGACGTACGTGATGGCCCACATCAACCTCGCCTTGGCGCTCGAAGCCTGCGGCAAGGACGACCAAGCCGCGCTCGACCAGTGGCAGGCGACGGTGAAGGCCTTCCCGCGCCAGGCGAGCGCGCACTGCGGGCTAGCCAATGCGCTGTACCGTCGCAAGGATCTCAACGGGGCTCTCGCGGAGTACCTCCGCTGCCTTGAGCTGGACGACAGGAACGTCGAGGCCCATGACAACGTCGGGCTCATCTTCCTCGATCGCGGGCAGTTCACCGAGGCCATCTCGCACTTCCGCCAGGCCCTGCAGACCGACCCGAGGAACGTGCCGGCCCTCAACAACCTCGGCGTGACCTACGAGAAGATGAAGAACCCCGCTGAGGCTCGGAAGTGCTACGAGCAGGCCCTCCAGATCGACCCCAACTGCCAGCGGGCCAAGGAGAACCTGGAGCGCCTGAAGGCCGCGGGAGGCGGGGAGTAGGCTTGAGCGCAGCACAGCCGCCCATTCGGACCGTTGGCCTGGTCGTCTCGCTGAACCGGCAGCGGGCCCGGGATGCGGCTGGCCCCCTGGTTTCGGCGCTTGCCCGGGCGGGCGTTAGCGTCCGCGTCGCCGATGACGGCGCCCCCCCCGCGGGGGTGGCGGCGTCTGCCGTGCCCTTCGCTGAGGTCGTGCGGGCCGATCTGGTCATCGTCCTCGGCGGCGACGGTACCCTCCTCCACACTGCCGGCCAGGCCGCCCCCTTCGGTGTGCCCGTGCTGGGTGTCGACCTGGGCAGCTTCGGTTTCCTCGCCGAGGCTCAGCTCGACGACCTCTACGAGCAACTCGGCCAGATCCTGCAGGGCGACTTCCGCATCGATGAACGGCTGATGCTCCGCGCGACGGCTCAGCGCGGCGATGCCGTTCTCGGCTCCTGGACCGGCCTGAACGACGCGGTGGTCGGTGTCTGCTCGTACTCGCACCTCGTCCGGCTGGGCATCGCCCTTGATGGCGAACCGGTGGCTACCTACTCCACCGACGGCCTGGTCGTCGCCACACCCACCGGCTCGACGGGCTACTCGCTTTCCGCCGGCGGCCCGGTCGTTGACCCGCGCGTCGATGCGTTCATCATCACCCCGATCTGCCCCCACACCTTGCAGGCGCGACCCGTTGTGGTGGCCTCCACCACCTCGGTCTCGGTGACGTTGGAGCACATTAGCCACGAAGTGAGCGATGTCGTGCTCACGCTCGATGGCGACCCCGCAACAACGTTGCAGCCTCAGGATGTGGTGACCATCCGCCAGGCCGAGTTCGGGGCCAAGCTCGTACGCATCGGCGCCAGCACGTTCTACGGCCGGCTGCGCGACAAGCTGAGCTGGGGCGTATCGCACTGACGGTGGACCGCAGACCGCAGACCGCAGACCGGCGGCAACACCAGACGGCAAGGGGACGAGGCGAACATAAGCAGGGATGGAGGACGACACGGGTGCCGAGGGACTTCCGGAAGGTCAAGGCTTGGCAGCTGGCGGACGATTTGGCCGTCCAGGTCTATCAGACCACAACCGAGGCAGTTGCAGAAGGCCACCGCGAACAGGGGACAGTCCCATTTCCCGCGGGACGGCGGCGGGAAATGGGGACAGTCCCGAACGGCCCACCGCATTCTGCAACTGCCACAACCACCTTCCCCAAGCAGGAGACCCACGGTCTGACCCAGCAGCTTCGCCGGGCGGCGGTGTCCGTTCCGTCGGACATCGCCGAGGGCTGTTCCCGACACTCCAAGACGGAGTACCTCCGCTTCTGCGACATCGCGCGTGGGTCCATTGCAGAAGCGCGGTATCAACTGCACCTAGCCCGCCGTCTGGACTACGTCTCCCCCACGGAGTATGCTCCGCTTGAGTCTCAGGCCGAGGCTGTGACCAAGGCCCTCCATGGTCTCATGAAGCCGATCCAGAGGGAGACGTGAGCACCCTCCTGGCCGCGTTGGCCGCGGCCGTTGCCCTTAGCCTGAGGTCTGAGGTCTGAGGCCAGCCGTGCTGACCGAACTGCACATCCGCGAATTCGCCCTCATCGAGGACCTCCGCGTCGAGTTGGAACCGGGGTTCACGACCATCACGGGCGAGACCGGGGCCGGCAAGTCGATCATCATTGACGCGCTCAGCGCCGCGGTAGGAGACCGCGTGCCCGCCGACAGCATCCGGACCGGCGCCGACGCCGCGCTCGTGGAGGCGACCTTCGACGCGAGCGAGGCGCCTAAGGCCTTGGCTGCAGCCGCCGAGGCCGGAGTGGAGGCGGACGCCGACGGCGGGCTGATCCTCACCCGCGTTCTGGGTGCAGCCGGACGACACAAGTGCCGCGTGAACGGCCGAAGCGTGCCGCTCGGCGTGCTCCGCGAGATCGGCGACCGCCTCGTGGACATCCACGGGCAGCACGAGCACCAGGCGCTGATCCGCGAGGAGAACCATCTCCAGTTCCTCGATGAGTTCGCCGGCGCCGAACACCTCGCCCGTCGGGCCGAGTGCGCTCCAGCGTACCGAGCGGTGATGGAGGCGCGCGCGGATCGGGATCGGCTGGCCCAGGCGGCCCGCGAACGCTTCCAGCAGCTCGACCTCATCCGCTTCCAGGTCAGCGAGATCGACTCCGCCGGTCTGTCCTCTGATGAGGAGGCGGAGCTTCTTGTCCTACGCGGTCGGCTGGCGAACGCGGAGAGGCTGCGCGAGGGCGTGGTGGCGGCGCATGCCCTCCTCGGCGGCGAGCCCGAGGAGGGGCTGGCAGCAGTCGATGCAGCCCGCGAGACGCTGCGGGTCCTCCAGGAGCTCGGCGCCCTCGATCGAGGCCTTCAGGAACCGGCGGCGTCTCTAGAGACGGCGGCCATCCAGCTCGAGGACATCGCGGCGGCTCTCGGACACTACCTCGAGCAGATCGAGGCGGACCCGGCCACCCTCGACGAGGTCGAGCAGCGGCTGGTGCTCATCTCCCGCCTCAAGCGGAAGTACGGGGACACCGCCGCCGATGTTCTGCGCTTCGCCGACGAGGCGCGGGCAAGACTGTCCGACCTCGAGAGTGCGGATGAGCGTCTGGCCGAGCTGGGCGAGGAGATCGAGCGCCGGGCAGCGGAGGCCGGGCGCCTCGCATCACAGCTCTCCGCCTCTCGCCACGAAGCGGCCGCAAGGCTGAGCGAAGCCCTCACCCATGAGATCCAGAGCGTGGGCATGAAGCACGGGAAGCTCCGGGTGGACCTCCAGCGGCGCTCGGCGGCGGACGGTCTGCCCGACGGAGGAGGCGAGCGGTGGGCCGCTAACGAGACGGGGATCGATGCCTGCCGCTTCCTCTTCTCGGCCAACCCGGGCGAGCCGCTCAAGCCGTTGGCCGCCGTGGCCTCCGGAGGCGAGCTGTCGCGCATCATGCTCGTCCTCAAGTCGCTCTGCAGTCGCGGCCACGAGATACCGACCGTGGTCTTCGACGAGATCGACGCCGGCATCGGCGGTCACGCGACACACGCCGTCGGCCGCAAGCTGGCGCAAGTGAGCCACCGCGCGCAGGTGCTCTGCGTGACTCACTTGCCGCAGATCGCTCGGCTGGCCGATCACCACCTCCGTGCCGACAAGCTCACCGCCGGTGGGCGGGCGCACGTCGAGGTCCATCAGCTCGGCGAGGAGGAGCGTGTGCCCGAGCTGGCCCGGATGCTCGGAGCCCGACCCGGCGACAAAGCCGCGCTCGAGCACGCCGCCGAGCTTCTGACCGACGGCGCAGGGGAGCGCGCGGGCGCGAGGAAGGCGTCGCCGTGATCCAACTCCGGCCTTCCGTGATCAAGGGACGGGTGCGCAGACACCGCCGCACCAAGCAGTTGGTGCTGCAGCTCAAACCGGGCGAGATCGCGCTCATCGACCACCGCAACCTCGACGGCCCGGCGGCGGAGGCGCTGGTCGATTGCCGGCCGGCGGCCGTCCTCAACGCCCAGCTGTCCATGACCGGCGACTACCCTAACCGCGGGCCGGCGGTGCTGGCGGCCGCAGCGATCCCGCTGCTCGACCTGGGCGACCCGGACCTGTTCCAGAGGATCCCCGACGGCAGCTTGGTCACGCTTCGCGGACCGGAGGTTCTGCTCGACGGCCGTGTGCTCGCGACGGGCGCTTACCTCGACCAGGAGCGGGTCGAGGTGATCGCTGCCGCGGCCAAGGAGAAGGTCCAACGGCTGCTCCTGGACTTCGCCGCCAACACGCTGGAGTACGTGCGGCGCGAGCCGGAGATCGTGCTGCCGACCGGTCCGCTGCCCGAGGTCGAGACCAAGCTTCGGGGGCGCCACGTGGTCATCGTGGCCCGGGGCACGGGCACGCGCAACGACCTGCGGGCGATTCGCGGCTACATCGAGGACTTCCGGCCGGCGCTCATCGGCGTCGATGGCGGCGCCGATGTGATGGTCTCGGAAGGCTTCCAGCCGGATATCGTGCTCGGCGACCTGGATAGCGCGAGCGACGACGTCCTTCGCGGCGGCGCCGAGATCGTCGTTCACGGCTATGCCAACGGCGACGCGCCAGGGCTGGCGAGAGCCCGGGCACTGGGCCTCGACGCGAAGGTGTTCGCTACACCCGGCACGAGCGAGGATGCCGCGCTCGTCTTGGCGCACGAGAAGGGCGCCGACCTCATCGTCATCGTCGGCAGTCACACCAATCTGCCCGACTTCCTGGAGAAGGGTCGCCGGGGCATGGCGAGCACCTTCCTCACGCGGCTCAAGGTCGGCGACCGTTTGGTGGACGCGAAGGGCGTGAGCCGGCTCTACCGCCCTGATGTCGGCCTGAAGCACGTCGGCTACGTCGCCGGCGCCGCGGTGCTCACGGCGATGGCGGTGTTGTTCGTCTCACCGTTCGTGCGGGGGGTGCTGGCGGTCGCGGGCATGAAGGTCGTCCTCTTCCTCCGCCACCTCTGGCGAGTGGTGTTCGGCTAGCCTTCCCGCCTTCACGTAGGACAGGCTTCCCAGCCTGTCAACCCTGCGGTTGTGGTGGCCCCGATGGGCATCAGCCTCCGACACCATGTCCTCAGCCTGGTCGCCATCTTTCTGATGCTGCTGGTGGGGCTTCTCGTCGGCGTGGGTCTCAGCAGCCAGCCGGAGCTCACCGCGCGGATAGACGACCTCACCAGCGAGTTCCAGAAGCTCATGGGCGAGATTCACGGGTTGGAGCGAGATGCAGCGACCCAGGAAGACTTCGCCCTCGCGGCCATGCCCAGACTGGTGGGACACAAGCTCGACGGGAAGCAGATTCCCCTGATCGTCACCGCGCGGGGCCCGGTGAACCGGGTAGCGGCCGACGTCACCAAGGCTCTCGAGACAGCCGGCGCTGAGGTTCCCTACCGGTTGGTCGTCCGCTCCGACCTCCCCGAGCGAGCCGCTCGGGGCCGTGGCCAGGAGGCCGGCGCCAGTGACCTCCTGGTGCTGGCGGCAGGCAGGATCGCTGCCGCCGTGGCAGCCGGGGACGCCACGGCGCTTCGCGGGCTGGAGAAAGGGCGGTTGATCCAGCTTGCTGGACGTCCCACGAACGCGGCGCCCTCCGGCGTGGTCGTCCTCGGCGGTTCGACCCAGCCGCCGGTGGAGGGCGGGATCGACTTGCAGCGGCCGATCGTCGAGGCGCTGCTGGCAGCGGGCGTGCGTGCTGTCGTGGGGTGTGAGCCGCGGACCCTCCCTCTCCCTAACGACACCTACCGTGATCTCGAGATCTCCGCCGTGGACAACGTCAATCTCGTCCGAGGTCAGGTCTCGCTCGTCCTGGCTCTGGCCGGGAAGCCCGGGCGCTACGGCGATGGTCCCACGGCTGAACAGGAGTTCGCCCCGCTCGAGTGAGTGAACCCGCTCTCGCCCTGGTGGTGCTCTCCCTGGCCGGCGCGGCAGCCGAGGCCCTGGCCTTGGCACTCCTCTTCCGCGCTCGACCCGCGGCTCTCTTGGTCTCGAACTACCGAGGCGCCACCGTCATCGGGCGGGCCGGCCTCACCCTTGTGGTACCCCTCTTGGCCGCGGCGACACTCGCCTGGGCCACGCACGCGGCCCCCGGACCCTCGGGCTTGCCCGTCTTCGCTGCCACCATTGCGGCGCTCATCTTCGGGGCTCTGGGCTGGCTCGATGACACCTACGGCGACAGCACCGCCCGGGGGATGAAGGGACATCTCGAGGCCCTGGCGAAACACCGCCGCGTGACGACCGGCCTGGTCAAGGCGGTGGGGGGCGGGGCTGTTGGTCTGTGGGCGGCGTACGTGTGCGGGGCGAGCGGTTGGGCGGTCCTGCCGGCGGGGGCTCTGGTTGCTGTTTCGGCCAACAGCGTCAACGTGCTCGACGCGCGACCCGGCCGGGCGGTGAAGGGGTTCGTTCTGGCATCCGTGATCGTCCTGGTCCTCGGCTGCCGGGCCCCTCTTCCCGGTGCCCTCGCGATCCTGGCGTCCCTTATCGGGGGAGCGGTTGTCTTCGCGTGGGCCGACCTCGGCGAGCGGGCCATGCTCGGCGACACGGGAGCAAACTCCCTGGGTTGCGTGTTGGGGATAGCGGTCTTGGGGCTGACCTCGTGGCCGGTGTGGGTGGCGCTTTCCGTGGTGCTGGCTGTGCTATGCCTCGCCGCAGATCGGTGGTCCTTGAGCAGGCTGATCGACTCCGCTCCAGTGCTCCGGTGGATCGACGAGTTGGGGCGTCCCGGCGGGGCGGCTGGGCGGGGAAGCCATGGCGACTGACACGTTGCCGCCCGGGCTCGGACCCCCGGGGGTCCTCATTCTGGCCGGCCCGTTCGGGAGCGGGAAGACCGAGATCGCCATCAACCTGGCCGAGCGCTGGGCGAGTGAGTGTCCGACATATCTGGCAGACCTTGACGTGGTGACGCCCTACTACCGCTCCCGGGACGCCAAAGGGGCTCTCCTGGAGGCAGGGGTTCACTTGCTTTCGCCTGGTGGCGACGCGGGCGTCTACGACGTCCCTGTCCTGTCCAGCGATCTGGGCCGCGCGCTGGGGGACAAGCAGAGCGGCCTCGTGGTTGACGTCGGCGGCCAACCTCACGGCGCGGGAGTGCTGCTCCACTGGCGGAAGCCGCTCCTGGCCCGCCAGGCGCGCACCTGCCTCGTGGTGAACCCGAGGCGGCCCGGCGCCGCGAGTGCGCACGAAGTGGCCGAGCTTGCCGAGGCCATTGCCAGGGCTACCGGGCTCCCGCTCACGGGCCTGATCGCGAATGGGAACCTTGGTCCGCAGACCGCCGCCGAGGATGTTGCGGCAGGGGTCAGCCAGGCCCGGGAGCTGGAGGCCCATCTGGGGGTGCCGACCCTCGCCGTCTGCTGCGCGGCCCATCTCGCAGCCGAATGCGCCCGAGTTGCCGATGGCCTGCCCGTCCTTGCTCTCTCGTTCTACATGCGCCCTCCCTGGGCCTCACACATGACACGCGACGCCTGACACATGACACCTGACACTCGCCGTGCCAGAGGCCGCCTCGTTATCCGCCCGGACCGGTGCAAGGGCTGCGACTGGTGCGTTACGTACTGCCCTGAAGGCGCCCTCCGCCTCAGTAGCGAACTCAACGCCCAGGGGTACCACCCCGTCGAGTTGATCGCCCCCGAGCGATGCACCGGCTGCGGCCAGTGTGCCCTGATGTGCCCGGACATCTGCATCGAGGTCTACCGCGTCAAGCGCACGCCAGAGGGTGATGCCGGATCCTCGGCGTGAGTGCCGAGGACGTTCGCGCGCCCTGCCGGAGGCCACCGTGTCGTCAGGCAACGTGGTGTTCATGAAGGGGAACGAGGCGGCGTCCGAGGGCGCCATCGCCGGCGGCTGTCGGTTCTTCTTCGGGTACCCGATCACGCCGCAGAATGAGATCCCCGAGTACATGGCGCGGCACATGCCCGAGGTTGGCGGAGTCTACCTCCAGGCCGAGAGCGAGGTCGCGGCGATCAGCATGGTCTTCGGGGCCGCCGCCGCCGGTGCCCGCGCCATGACCTCCTCCTCCGGGCCCGGCATCGCCCTGATGCAAGAGGGGCTCTCCTACCTGGTCGGCGCCCGGCTGCCCTGTGTGGTCATCGACATGGCCCGCGGCGGGCCGGGCCTCGGCAACATCGCGACCTCCCAGTCCGACTACTGGATCGCCACCCGCGGCGCTGGACACGGCGATGGCCGCTGCATCACGCTGGCCCCCGCCAGCCTCCAGGAGCTGTACGACCTCACCTGTGAGGCCTTCGACATTGCCGACCGCTACCGTCACCCGGTCATGATCCTGGGCGAGGCGTCCCTGGGGCAGATGATGGAGCCGGTGGCCCTCCGTCCACGCGACCGGGCCACACCCCCACCGAAGCCATGGGCCGTCGGCGGCATTCGGGAGGGGCGCCCGGCCAATCTCGCCAACTCGCTCTACGCCCAGCCCGTGGACCTCGCAGTCGAAAACCAGAAGCTCATGGACCTCTACGAGCAGGTCGAACGCGAACTGGTGCGCTGGGAGGAGACCGGGGATGACGATCCCGAGGTCCTGGTCGTGGCCTTCGGCGTGGTCGCCCGCTCCTGCCAGACGGCCATGGCGCACGCCGCCCAGGCCGGGGTGCGGTCGCGGCTGTTCCGCCCGATCACGGTCTACCCGTTCCCCATGGCGCGCCTCCGCAAGCTGGCCGAGCGCGTGCCGCAGACCCTCGTCGTCGAGGCCTCCGGCGGCCAGATGATCGACGATGTGCAGATCGCCGTAGGGAACCGGTCCAATGTCACGTTGATGCGCAAGCTGGGCGGCCTGATGATCTACCCCGAGGACATCGCCGCCCGGCTGAGCGAGGTCGCAGGTCGCGCCTGAGCGCCCTGCCCTACGGAGCTACCCATGGTCGAGTCGCCTGCGAGCGCGCCACCAGAAACCATGCACGTCGTCGCGAAGCGGCCCGAGGTCCTGGCCGACATCCCCTTCACCTACTGCCCCGGCTGCACCCACGGGACAATCCATCGGATTCTGGCCGAGTGCATCGATGACCTCGGTGTCGGCAACCGCGCGGTGGTGATCGCGCCGGTCGGTTGTGCCGTGTGGGCCTACCGGTTCTTCAACTGCGATGCGCTGCAGGCCGCGCACGGGCGTGCCCCGGCGGTTGCTACCGGGGTCAAACGAGTGCATCCCGAGAACGTCGTGGTCACGTATCAGGGCGACGGCGACCTGGCCGCCATCGGCGCCGCTGAGATCATCCACGCCGCCGCCCGCGGCGAGCGTATCACCTGCGTCTACGTGAACAATGCCGTCTATGGCATGACCCAGGGCCAGATGGCGCCGACCACCCTCCTCGGGCAGAAGACGACCACCTCGCCGCTCGGACGCGACGCACGACGGGAGGGGTTCCCGCTTCGGGTCTGCGAGATGCTCGCAACCCAGGATGGCGCGGCGTACATCGAGCGCGTGACCGTCGTCGATCCGCCCTCGATCCGCCGGGCGAAGCGGGCCATCCGCCGAGCCCTCGAGGTCCAGATCAACGACGAGGGGTTCAGCCTGGTCGAGGTCCTCAGTATCTGCCCGACCTGGTGGGGCAAGCCCCCGCGGGAAGCGGCCGAGTGGGTGCGGACGGAGATGGTCAAGCAGTATCCGCTGGGAGTCTTCAGAGGGGCCGGCAAGGGCTAAGCGGCAGGGGGTAGGCGGAACGTCCCGCGCGCCGTCCGCGCGGTTCTGGTCGTTCCCCTTACCTCTTACCCCTTACCGCTTACCGCCGTCAAGGTGCTCCAATGCGCACCGACGTCCTCCTGGCCGGCCTCGGCGGCCAGGGGTTGATGACCATCGGCCAGATCCTCTCGCTCGCCGCCATGCGCGAGGGGAGGAGTGTTTCCTACCTGCCCTACTACTCGCCCGAGGTCCGTGGTGGCTGGGCCACCTGCACCGTGGTGATCTCCGATTCCGCCGTGGGCAGTCCCATGGTTGGCGAGCCCGCGGCCGTGATCGCCATGGAGTCTACGGCGCTCGCCACCCACGCCCCGACCGTGCGACCGGGCGGCCTGCTCCTGGTCAACACCACCCTCGCCTCCGAGCCGGTCGGCCGCGACGACATCCGTGTGATCCCGGTCCCGGCCAGCGAGATCGCCGGCAAGCTCGGAGATGATCGGGCAGCCAACACCGTGATGCTCGGGGCGTATGTGATCGCCTCGGGCACCGTGTCCCTGGGTGCCGTGGAGGCCGCCATCCGCGACCAGCTCCGGAAGCGTCCCCAGCTCATCGACCTGAATGTGGCCGCCTTGAGCGCGGGCGCCGCCATCGTCGCTGAGCAGCCCTCGCTCCCTCCCCTCAAGGAGGAGGCAAGTGAACCCGCAATGCCCATATGAGCAGGGAGGCTTTCGTCAAGGGCGGCAAGAAACTGACTGCAGACCGGCCGTAGCGGGCATCGCAGCCATGATCGCCGGAGGTACCCGATGGGTGAAAGCCAACAGGAGGAGTTGAGCCTGGAGTTCGACGCTCGGGTGCGGCTGGAGTTCGTGGGCAGCAAGATCACCTCCGACGCTGGATTGCTGGCCCATCGCGAGTTGGACGAGAAGCTCGGGCTCACGGAGATGGCGGGTCAGTTTCTGACGGAGCAGCGATCGGGGCGCAATGTCCAGCACCACCTGGTGCCGCTGGTCCGCCAGTCGGTCTACAGCCCCCTCGCCGGATACCCGGACACGAATGACGCGGACCGTCTTGCTCGGGACCCTACGATGCGCCTGGTGGTGAGCCGACGAGCGAGTGATCGGCAGGCGGCAGCGCGCAACACGGTGGGTGGCTTTGAGACGGAGATCCTCTCGGCCCAGAGCAATCGGGAAGGGTTGGCGGCGTTGAATGCCGCGTGGGTCTCGGCGGCCATGGCGCATACGAAGACCCAGCGTCTGATCCTGGACCTGGACAGTTCGGAGAGCCCGGTGCATGGCCAGCAGGAGGGGGCTAAGTACAACGGCCACTACGGAAGCGTCTGCTACCACCCGCTGTTCTGCTTCAACCAGTTCGGGGATTGTGAAGGCGCGATGCTGCGCGAGGGCAACGTCTCCAGCGCCGATGGTTGGCGGGAGCTGCTGGATCCGATTGTGAGACGGTACGCCGGGTCAGGGCTGCGCAAGCAGTTCCGGGGCGACGCTGGCTTTGCCCGCCCGGAGATCTACGAGTACCTGGAAGAGCACGAGTTCCTATATGCCATCCGGTTGCCTGCCAACGCCGTGCTGGAGCGGATGATCGAGCCCCATCTGAAGCGACCCGAAGCCCTGGAGCCTGGAGACCCCGTGGTGACCTATCACGGCTTGCTGTACCAGGCGGGCACATGGGATCGACCGCGTCGGGTGGTGTCCAAGATCGAGTGGCACGCCGGGGAGTTGTTCCCGAGGGTCGGCTTCATCGTGACTAACCGCACCGATCCTGCGAAGGGCATCGTTCGCTTCTACAACGGACGAGGAACCTGCGAGCAGTGGATCAAGGAAGGCAAGCACGCCGTCGAGTGGATGCGACTGTCGTGTCATGCCTTCGAGCGCAACGCGGTCAGACTTGCCCTGTTCGTGCTGGCCTACAACCTGGGAAACTCCCTGAGGAGGCTGGTGCTGCCGAAGGAGATGGCACGGTGGAGCCTGACAAGTCTTCGGGAGAGACTGGTGAAGATCGGGGCCAGGTTGACCCGTCACGCCCGGCGACTGGTCCTGCAGATGGCGGAGGTCGCGATCACGCGAGATCTGTTCGCGCAGATCCTCAGCCGTATCAGGCGGCTATCGCCGGTGCCTACATGACGATCTCCCAGACTGGCCGCCACGACGCCACCGACCATGTCGTTTCTGCCGGGACGGCGGTGCTCTCACGCCCGCTGTCAAGCCTGCCAGCGAGAACACAGCCCACGGACCGCCTCGACTGGCGGGAAGGCATGCGGTTTTTGGGTTCCACACCCGCCTGTGCAGGTTCCCGGAACCCGGTGGGCGAAGTACTGCAGCCAATGGCTGGCTGTTCGGCCAACGAGCCGGGTACCCAGTCTGATATGGGCAATCCTGGGTTGGGACGGGTTCCTCGACGACTTCGTCGAGCACTGGCCGACCCACGAGCCGAACACCTACGTCGATTTCATCCGCGATGCAGGACCGACACGGATCGGCTGGCCCACCGAGTTCCGGCTCTGCGAGCGTTGGACCAGCTCGGCGAAGTCGGTCTTCCAGTTCGGCGTCCAGGGACAGGTGGCGAAGTCCACGCACGCTGGGATCCCGTGGCTGTGGCACATCCGCAGGCACCTGGGCGACCGCGTCCACTTCTGGCCGTTCGATGGGTGGGCCATCCCCGCGGGCAAGTCGGTGATCGCCGAGGTGTACCCGTCCATCCTCCGCAACCGCTACCCGCGTGACGACCGGTCGCCCGACGAACAGGACGCCTACGCCGTCGCCCGGTGGCTGCGGGAGACGTGCGAGAACGGCTTCCTGGGGGAGGTACCTCGACCCGCCGCTGACGGCGGAGGAGAGGCGGGTAGCGGAGCTGGAGGGGTGGATACTGGGGGTCACGTGAACGTCAGCGACGCCCAGCGATGCTGGGTCGAGGTCCCGCCCCCTCGGCAGACGCCACGGATGACCGGGCCCCCGGCTTTCAGCACGGACGCAACGGACGGGCGACGGACCGGCTGACAAACTACGGGTCGAGGAGGGCGTGAGGGATGAACCCCATCCAGACCGAGCGACTGACGCTCAGGAACTTCACCAAGGACGACTGGTCCGACCTCCGCGAGATGATCCTCCAGTACGTGGCCTCCCCATACGCCAAGTATGACCAGCAGTGGCCCACGTCGGTGGACGAGCTGAAGGGAGTCGCCGAGTGGTTCGCGAGCGGCGACAGGTACCTGGCCGTCTGCCTGAGGCCCGAGGCAACGTTCGTCGGCTTCGTCTGTCTCAACCCGGCAGAGGGGTGCCCGGAGACAACGCTCGACATAGGGTACATCTTCAACTTCGGCCATCACGGCAAGGGCTACGCCACGGAAGCGTGCCGGGCGGCCATCGACCACGCATTCACCGAACTGGGGGCAGACCGGGTGGTCACGGGCACCGCCAAGGAGAACGAGCCGTCCTGCCGTCTCCTGGCGAGGCTCGGCCTGAGACCGATGGCGGAGTCCGAGGGCATGTACGTCCTGTCCCGGAAGGACTGGGAGCGAACGCGGTAGCCGGAACTGGCGGAGACCGACTCGAAGTGCCATCCCTCGATGGGGTCGATGGAGGACCATGTCCCGGCTGCGGATCGGCACCTGCAGTTGGAAGTACCCCTCGTGGGCGGGCCTCGTCTACTCCGCCGGAAGAGCACGTCTCCCTGTATGCCATCCGGCTCCCTGGCAACGCCGTGCTGGAGCGGTTGATCGAGCCACACCTGAAGCGACCCGAGAAGCTGGAGTCTGGCCAGCCCGTGGTGACCTACCACGACTTCGCCTACCAGGCGGGCACGTGGGATCGCCCGCGTCGGGTGGTGTCCAAGATCGAGTGGCACGCCGGTGAGTTGTTCCCGAGGGTCGGTCTCATGGTGACCAACCGCACCGACCCGGCCCAAGGCGTCGTTCGCTTCTACAACGGACGAGGCACCTGCGAGCAGTGGATCAAGGAAGGTAAGCACGCCGTCGAGTGGATGCGACTGTCGTGTCATGCCTTCGAGCGCAACGCGGTCAGACTTGCCCTGTTCGTGCTGGCCTACAACCTGGGAAACTCCCTGAGGAGGCTGGTGCTGCCGAAGGAGATGGCACGGTGGAGCCTGACAAGTCTTCGGGAGAGACTGGTGAAGATCGGGGCCAGGTTGACCCGTCACGCCCGGCGACTGGTCCTGCAGATGGCGGAGGTCGCGATCACGCGAGATCTGTTCGCGCAGATCCTCAGCCGCATCCGGCTGTTGTCGCCGGTACCTACATGATGCTCGCCCAGATCGACCGCCACAAGGTCACCGACCATGCCATTCCTGCCGATACGGAGGCGGCGTCACGCCTGCTGTTCAGCGTGTCAGCGAGAACGAAGTCCACAGACCACCAAGACGAGGGGCAATACCGGCCTATCTCGGGTTCGATCGACAGTTGTGCAGGTTTCTGGAGTTCGGCTGGCGAAGGAGTGGAGCCAATGGCTGAGTGTTCAGCCAAGGAGCCGGGTACCCAGTCCGATATGGGGAATCCCGGAAGTATGGTGTCCCCGGGACTCGACGAGTGCAATCAGTTGATATGGGCAACTCCAGGTGAAGGAGGCGCCACGATGGACCGGCGGAGCTTCATCGGGGCGGCGGCGTTGGGCGCCGCCGCTCTCGCGACGGACGCCAGGGGCGACAGGGAGGTCGGATCGGCGATGGACAATGGAGGCAAACCAGTGTCGAACACACAGCGATCAGCCGACAGGCAAGGAGACAGGTGCATGGGCGTGCAGATTGGTTTCCCCTATCCCTTCACGGGCTTCAACAGCCTGACGTTCACCAACTGTTACGCCAGCCTGTACATGCACCTGGAGGGGATCGTCGGCATCGACGACTACGAGTGCCCCAAGAGGGAGGGCAAGCCCTGCAACGGCTGCGGCCACTGCAACAGCTCGACGGGCAAGAAGCAGGAGGCCTACTACTTCATCCTGGACACGCTGAGCGGCCGCTCGTCCGTGCGTCCGACCTTCGCGGACACGCCCGATGACACGGACAGCGCGCCCGAGACGATCGACTTCCTCATGGGGCTCACCGGGTACGGGTACCGCATCGTGCAGGAGGGGGCGATCCAGGAGGCCAGGGCGTCCATCGACCGCGGCACGCCCGTGCTGGCGCGCATGAAGGACCCGGCCAACGGCGCCTTCCGCGTCCTCACCGGGTACGAGGGCGACACCCTGATCGCGCCGGACCCGGCCGGCGCCCAGGGCCAGCCCACCCAGCCGACGTGCGCGGATGTTGCGCAGGTCATCGTCGTGACCGGGAAGGTGCCGCCCCGGTTCTCTCTGCTGGACGGCCTGGAGCGCATCCGGACGGTCATGCTGCGCAACCGCGAGGCCCGTGTCTGGGAGCAGTGCCGGGAGCAGTTCGACTACTGGGACGGCGGGATGCAGGAGCTGGACTTCGAGGAGATCCAGCGCCGCTTCCAGCGCATCTGCCAGATGGCGTGGTACAACTTCAACTGCCACAACTTCGCGGAGACCTTCCGTCAGCGCGTGTGGGAGCCGCTCAAGGACCCGCGCCTGGACGGCGTTTGCCAGCAGATCGACTATAGCTACCACAACTCGCACACGCGCAACTGGCAGCTCATCGGCCTGTACGAGTGCCGGGACTGGTCCAGCCGGCGCTACCACGAGCTCGAGTGGGGCTACTGCGCCTGCGTGGTGCAGTGTCTCGAGAGGCTGCAGGAGTACGACGCCGAGGTGCTGGCCGCCGTGGAGCAGGCCATCGCCATCGTGGGTGGGGACGGGAGGCCCCGATCGCCGCGGCGGCGAAGGAAGAGGGCATGATCTACGGGCTGTGGTTCGAGCCCGAGCGCGTCGTGCGGGGGACGTGGCTGCACGAGAACCGGCCCGAGTGGATCCTCGCCGCAGGCTCGGAGCCCCAGGGGACGTACCTGGTCAACTTCGGCCTGCCGGAGGTCCAGGACTGCTTCTTCGACATTGTGCGCGAGTTCCGGTCTATAAGGCCTCCTGGCCAACTATCCAACATGATGAGTGGAGGCGCATCCAGGCCAACCAGTTCTCCCTTACACAGAACTCGGCTTCTTATCGTCCTGCCGTTGCTTGCTGCGGTGATGCTAGTGGTCCTTCCAGTAAGTATCGCTATACTTTGGTCCAGTGGTACCTGGTCGGATTCTCATTCAGGTACTGCATGGCCTCCGAGAGCCCCTGGTCGATCTCGTCGGGGGTGCGGTGGTAGGTGTTGGCGAGGCCGGTGTCCTTCAGCGTCGAGAAGTAGGATTCGATCAGGTTGAGCCAGGAGCTGTTGGTCGGCGTCCAGTAGATGCGCAGGCGGCGGCGCAGGCGCGCGGGGAGCTGTCGGAGTGCGCAGGTGTGTACCTGGAGGTTGTCCATCACGAGATGGATGGAGCCCTTGGGCCAGAAGGGGAACAGGTATTGCTCCCAGAAGGCCCGACACTCGACCGCGCTTCGGTGCGGGAAGCCCTTCCCCACCGCCAAGCCGGTGGTGGGGCAGAAGGCTCCGAACCACTGGAGAGTGCCATTGCGTTGGTAGCGGTCGGGCCTTCGTTGCGGCCGCTGGCCCCAAGCTCGGCCACCGCGTGGGATCGTCTGCAGCGGCCCCAACTCATCGAAACAGACGATCTGTCCCCGTCGCGGGGGATGGCGGTAGAGACTCACGATGGCCCTTTTTTTGCCTCGTAGTCGGGATCGTCGCTCTCGCACCAGGTGCCTCCGGTCAGAAACCGAAGTCCGCGGCGACGCAGGATGCACCGAACCGTCTCAGGACTGATGTCCGCGACCTGCCCGTGTTCGCGCAGATGCTTCGTCAGCTTCGGCAAGGACCAAGTGGTAAAGCCCAAGCCCAGGTCCTTGGGGCGCGACGTGGCCAGATCGACCACCCGATCCTGCGCCACCTCATCGTATACTCGCGGCCGCCCCGGCCGCGGACGACCATACAGCCCGGCCAGCCCCTCCACCTCGAACCGCTTCACCCACAGGTGGGCATTGGTATAGTGCAAACCTACGTACTCGCTGGCCTCGGCAATGCTATACCGACCCGTCAGCAACCAGATCAGCCTCGCCCGACGGAACACCGCCGCGGGCGTATTCTCGGCGCGCAGCAAGGCCTGCAACTCAAGCAACTCATCGGCCGACAGTTCGCGCAGGCGATGTACCCGGTTCATGCCCTACATGATGCATCATCCTGCGCCTCTCGTCAAGTCTAATATAGTGATACTTACCGGGAAGGCCACTAGCGCCGTGCCGTTCCCAACTGCCTGTTGCCCATCGCCCCACCGTCTCCCGTTCCCCCTTGGCCATTGCGTGTTCCCTGGCCGTTCCCTGCCCTCCGTCCCCTGTCCCCCGTTCCCTGCCGTTTTGGCCGTTGTTTTCGACTTCGATGGCACGCTCGCGGAGACAAACATCGACTTCGGCGGCCTTCGGGCTTCCTTGCGCGAGTTCTTCATCCGGCGGGGGGTCTGGGCCGACGATCTCACCCAGCGGTACATCCTCGAGGTGGTCGATGCCGTGTGCGCGCCGCTCGAAGCCGGGGAGGCGACGGCTCTGCGCGCGGAGGCCATGGCGATCGTCCGGCAGGCGGAACTCAAGGCCTGCCGTGACGCCCGGCTCTACCCGGGCACTGCCGAGGCGCTGCAGACGCTGAGCCAACGAGGCTACCGGCTGGGAATCTTCACCCGGAACGCCCGCGAGTGCTGCGAGCTGATCCTGCGCCGACACCCTCTCCCCTACTCCATCCTCCTGGCACGGGAGGACGTCGTCAACGTGAAGCCCCACCCAGGGCACCTCGCCTCCCTTCTCGCCCGCCTGAACTGCCCGCCCGAGCGGGCGCTCGTCGTAGGAGACCACCACACCGATGTCGAAACAGCGAGAGCGGCAGGGGCCTGGGCAGTGGGCGTGTTGACCACGACCGGCACTCGTGAGCGGTTCCTGGAGGCCGGAGCCCTGGCCGTGCTGGACTCCGTCGCCGACCTGCCGCAGTTTCTGCCCGACCGCCCGGCGTAGGACAGGCTTCCTGGCGTGTCGACTTCCTGGCGGCAACCGCAGATGACCCCTCTCCCCGTCGGCAAACTGGACCCCGCCCTCCTGCGCGACCTGCTGGCCTCCGCGACGAAGCCCGACCCGCGCGTCATCCTCGGCCCGGGCATCGGCCGCGATGTAGCCGTGCTCGACTTCGGCGACACCGCGTTAGTGGTGAAGAGCGATCCCATCACGTTCGCCGCCGATGCCCTCGGCTGGTACGTGGTCAACGTCAACGCCAACGACATCGCGACGGCCGGCGCGCGCCCCCGCTGGTTCCTCGCCACGCTGCTTCTGCCCGAGGGCCGGGCTGATGGCGACGTGGTCACCGCCATCTTCGCCCAGATCCGCGGGGCCTGTGATGCGCTCGGCATCTCCCTGGTCGGTGGCCACACCGAGGTGACCTACGGGCTCGACCGGCCGGTCCTGTGCGGCCACATGCTGGGCGAGGTGCCTCGCGAGAAGCTGGTCCTGCCCACCGGCATCCAGGCCGGCGACGCCGTGCTCATGACCAAGACGGTCGCCATCGAGGGCACCTCCCTCCTGGCTCGCGAGGCCGCCGCACGCCTGCTGGAAGCAGGCTGCACTCCGGCGGAGATCGAGGCCGGGGCCGCCTGCCTCTACGACCCGGGCATCAGCGTCGTGGCGGAGTCGGAGGCGCTCACCTCGGCGGTGACGGTCCATGCCATGCACGACCCGACCGAGGGCGGCATCGCGACCGGCCTCTGGGAGATGGCGGAGGCCGGCGGCGTCGGCCTTGACGTTCACCCTAGCAGGATGCGAGTCCATCCGTTGTGCGACCGGTTTTGCGCACTCCTGGGGCTCGACCCCCTGGGCCTGATCGCCTCAGGCACGCTGCTCGCAGCCATCGACCCATCCGACGTCCCTCGGGCCACGGAGGCCTGCGCCGAGCGGGGCATCATCTGCACCCGGATCGGCACGGTCACCACCTGCCAGGGCGAGGTCCGCGAGCCCGGACCTGACGGTTGGAAGCCAGTGCGGCGCTTCGACCAGGACGAGCTGGCGGGTCTTCTCGCGCGGGAGGGCTCATGAATCTGCTCGTGACCGGCGGGGCCGGCTTCATCGGCTGCAACTTCGTGCGACACATGATCCGGCGCGCCGACTGCCGGGTCCGCGTGCTCGATGCCCTCACCTATGCCGGCAGCCTCGAGAACCTCGCCGATGTTACCGGCCTCCCCTCCGTCGAGTTCGTGCTGGGCGATGTGTGTAACCACCGGGCGGTCGAGGCGGCGATGACAGGCATCGACACTGTGGCGCACTTCGCCGCCGAGAGCCATAACGACCGATCCATCCACGGTCCCGGCGGCGCTGTCACTACGAATGTCATGGGCACGCTCACTGTCCTCGAGGCGGCGCGGGCCGCCGGTGTCGCGCGCCTCGTGCATATCTCGACCGATGAGGTCTACGGCGAAGCCCGCGGCGCCCCCATGATCGAGTCGGAGGCCTTCAAGCCGCGAGGGCCCTACTCGGCCGGCAAGGCCGGCGCCGACCTCCTCTGTTACGCCTACTTCGTCACCTACGGGCTGCCGGTTGTCGTCCACCGCGCAACGAACAACTACGGCCCGTACCAGTACCCCGAGAAGCTCATCCCTCTCTTTGTCTACCGCGCTCTCCGCGACGAGCCGCTCCCCGTCTACGGCGACGGGAGGCAGGTGCGCGACTGGCTTCACGTCTCCGATAACTGCCGCGCCATTGAGCTGCTCCTCGATCGAGGCCTGTCGGGTGAGGCCTACAACGTCCCCGGCGGCAACGAACGTCCCAACCTGCAGGTGATCGAGCTCATCCTCGACGAGCTGCGGAAGCCGACCAGCCTCATCCGCCACGTGGAGGATCGTCCGGGGCATGACGTCCGTTACTCCCTCGATGGCAGCAAGATCGCTGCCCTCGGCTGGCAGCCCGAGGTGGAGTGGGAACAGGGGCTGCGAGCCACGGTTCGGTGGTTTGCCGACCATCGGGAGTGGCTCGAGGCGAGCGTCCGGCGGGGGAAGGAGTTCCTGGATCAGTGGTATGCCGGGAGGGTCTGAGCAGAACCAGCGGTTCCGCTCACCGCGGCGTCGCCGCCTCCTGGTTGTCGATCATCACCCGCACTTGGTCCCCGGTCACGGCCTGGTCGGCCTCATCGTAGACCGTCAGCGACACGACGTGCTCGCCGTTGGTGTCGCGGCGGGTGTCCCAGGTCCAGCGGAAGGGCTGCGTGGTCGAGAGGTACCTGGCCACCCCGTCCACCGACAGCTCGACCCATCCCACTGCCACCTTGTCTCCCACATCGACCGTGACTGCCACCTGGCCGCCGATGGCTCGACCCCTCTGGTGGATGATGATCCGCGCGCCGTCCTCCGGGAGGGGCAGTTCATCCGGCCCCTCAAGGCTGCGCACCGGGGTGTCCACACGCTTGACGACCGGCGGCGAGCCGGGCTGTCCGTTCCCGGTCTCGGGGCGTCGCGCCACCACCTCCAACCCCGGCGGACAGGTGTCGAGGAAGTAGGGGTCAGCCACCAACTCATGGTACGAGGCCAGCAGCGTCGGGTCCTCGGTCACGGAGTAGTTGTTGGCTGCCAGGCCCTCCCCGATCGTGTCAACCGAGAACCAGTCGATCATCTTCACGCGCGGAAAGCGTGTCGGCAGGCTGCGGTAGAGCTCCTGCGCCCGCAGCACCGCGAAACTCGGCACCCACGTGTTGCAGGCGCCGCAGTAGTGGGTGGCGGCGTACTCGCAGATCTGGAGGGGCTTGCGGGCGGCGTAGAGGTCGTACACGTACTGCAGCTCGTCGCGCGGGTCCTCGCCACCCGGGCGCGTCGGATCGCCGTCATGGTGGTGTACGCTGTAGATGTTCACGCCGACCCAGTCCACGTACTCATCGCCCGGGTAGTAGGGCTCGATGGTCCGTCGTGGCATGCTGAACGGGCACCAGACCATCGCCACGTTCGGCGCCACCTCGTGCATCACCCCGTAGACGATCCGCCACTTCTCCTGGTATCGTCCCGCGTCGCCGGAGTACGCCTGCCAGGTGCCGTTCATCTCCGACGCGTACCGCAGGAAGATGGCTGCCCCCGACCGTCGTGCCGCCTCGGCCCACCCGCGCAGGTACTCATCGTCCTTCACGTCGTCGAGGCCGTGGTTCGGCTCCCAGGCGATGTGCGCCGCGGCGTTCCGGGCCTTCAGGTCGGCCACCCACGCGTAGGGGAACGGCTCGCCATAGCCGACATAGCGGAGGTACGAGGCGTGCTTCCGTCCGGTGAGCTGCTCGAAGGCGCCAATGTCGCCGCGGCAGTTCTTCTCCCGATCCACGTAGGCGCCGATGTAGCAGCCACGCTCCGGCTCCCAGGGCGCCGGCCTCGGAGCCGTCTGCTGGCCGAGGGCAAGGCTGAGGATCGGAACGAGGGCAAAAGCAGCAGTCATGGAGCGATCTTCATCAACCGGGGCTTCGCGGATCGTGCAACGCGGATTATAGTCGACGCCCAACCGGGCTGTCAACGAAGGGCGACGCTGGGGGTGCGACCGCAGATCGTAGGTAGTTGGCCTCTGGTAGCAGTGGCACTGGCAGCCCCGCTGCCAGTGTCGCCGCGCTCAACGGGAGCACTGGCAGCACACGGCGGCTGCCAGTGCCACGTCGAGAGATAGCTACCTACGGAGAAAAGTCGCACCCCGACGCTGGGCGGACACGCTGGTCCGCCCCTACCATCCGCCGGCAGATTCGGTCAGGCCACCCCTCACGCCCTCCGTTGCGTGGCGGCCAGTGCTGGTGTATAATCCGCCCGATGAGCGGAAGCGAGGTCTGCATTGCCGGCGTTGACCCCGGCCTGCACGTGACGGGCTACGGGGTCATCCGCGAGCGGGGCGGCGAGGTAGAGCTCCTCGAGGGTGGCGTCCTCAGGACGGACGCGTCCGCTCCCCTCGAGCAGCGGCTGCACCAGCTCCACCGCCTCATCAGCGAGGTCCTTGGCGCCTTCCCACCCGACGTAGTCGTGGTCGAGGATCTCTACAGTCAGTACACCCACCCTCGCACCGCCATCCTCATGGGCCATGCGCGAGGGGTAGTCTGCTTGGCGGCGGGGCAGTGCGGAGCGCAGGTGGTCGCCTATCCCCCCGCCCTGGTGAAGCGCTCGCTCACCGGCAACGGCAGCGCGAGTAAGGAGCAGGTCGGGCGGATGGTTGCCCAGATGCTCCAGCTCCGCGAGCCCCCTAAGCCAACCGACATAACCGATGCCTTGGCCCTGGCCCTGTGCCACGTTGTGCCCTCCCGACGCCGTGCTCGGGCCACGCGCCCGCGGCGGCCGGTGCTGCCGCCAGCCCTGGTCGAGAGGCTGAGGGAGCCTGCGTAGGACAGGCATTCCTGCCTGTCTCCCGGCCCGTGGCAGGCAAGGATGCCCATCCTACGCGATCACAGGCCCATGGAGAGACCGGTTGATCCGCCAGATACGCGGCGAGTTGCTCGGGGTCGACTCCGAGTGCGCGGTCATTGAGGCCGGCGGCCTCGGGTACGAGATCATCGTGTCGGAGCTCGTGGCCGAGCGTCTCGCCGCCCGCGGGCCCGGTGCGCAGGTCACGCTCCACATCTACCACTACCTGGCGCTGGAACCCTCCCGGGCCACGCCCATCTTGCTCGGCTTCGACTCGACCGAACAGCTTGCCCTGTTCGAGCGTCTGATTTCCATCCCGCGCCTCGGTCCGCGACAGGCGGCGAGGCTCATGGCCGCCCCCGTGTCCAGCATCGCCCGCGCCATTGAGCTCGGGGACATCAAGTTCCTGCAGTCCCTGCCCGGTGTGGGCGCGACCAAGGCCCGCGACCTGATCAACGCCCTGCGCGGGAAGATGGGCCAGTTCATCGAGGCCGCCGAGGCCATGCCAGCCGGCGAGGTGGCCGCTGCCTCGACGATGCAGACCGACGTGATGGATGTGCTCGTGCAGCTCGGCTACTCGCTCGCCGACGCTCGCCAGCGCGTGCAGGCGGCGATCACCCGCCGGCCCGACGTCGCCTCGGCTGACGAGCTTCTGGCCGAGGCACTGAGCGACCGCGTGTAGCGGCGGCCTTTCGCCGCTGCCCCGCCCTTGCCGTTCGCGTAGGTCGGTCGCTCCGCGACCGACAATGCCATCGTAGGAGCGGCTTCAGCCGCGATCCCCTGCAGCGAGGACCTCGTGGACGCGCGACGTGACCAAGCCAACGCCCCTGACCAGCGACGGCGCATCGTGGCTCCGGAGAGGCAGGTCGAGGACCTCGATCCCGCCGTCGCCGACCGGCCCCGGACGCTGGCGGAGTATGATGTCGGCCAGCGGCAGCTGATCGACGGGCTGCGCATCTCCATCGACGCCGCCAAGGGGCGCGGGGAGACCATCGAGCACATCCTCTTCGATGGCCCCCCGGGCCTCGGCAAGACGACCCTGGCGTACATCATTGCCCATGAGATGGGCGTGAAGCTGCACCAGACCTCCGGCCCAGCGCTCGAGCGCGCGGGGGACCTCGTCGGCATCCTCACCAACCTCGAACAGGGGCAGGTCCTGTTCATCGACGAGATCCACCGTCTGCCCAACGTCGTGGAGGAGTTCCTCTACCCGGCGATGGAGGCGTTCCGCGTGGACTTCGTCCTTGACCGAGGCGCTTACGCCCGGACCGTCACCGTCCCCCTGAAGCGCTTCACGCTCATCGGCGCCACCACGCGTGTCGGCCTGCTCACCGCGCCCCTCCGCGAGCGCTTCGGCATCTTCCATCACCTCGACTTCTACACCGCCGAACAGCTCGAGAAGATCGTCAACCGCTCGGCTCGCGCGCTCGGCGTGACCATCGACGAAGCCGGCGCCCGGGAGATCGCCGGCCGGTCCCGGGGCACCGCCCGGGTGGCGAAGCGCTTGCTCCGCCGCGTGCGCGACTACGCAGCAGTGAAGGGTGACGGCACGATCGCGCGTGCCGTGGCCAGCGAAGCCCTGCGCGCGCTTGGGGTGGATGACATCGGGCTCGACGAGCAGGATCGGAAGTACCTGCTCGCGATCATCGAGGTGTATCGCGGCGGGCCGGTTGGGGTCAACGCCATCGCAGCGACCCTCAACGTGGAGCAGGACACGCTCGAGGACGTGGTCGAGCCCTTCCTCCTCAAGATCGGGCTCGTCCGCCGAACCCCCCGGGGCCGCGAAGCCACCGAGAAGGCCTACGAACACCTCCATGTCCCGCTGAAGGGGCGTCGGCCGCCGTCCGATCAGGCCGAGCTCGACCTCTAGGCGCCTCATGAGCGACAAACGGACGGGAAATGGGACTGGACCCTTTCCCGCCGCCGTCCAGGCGGGAAAGGGGACTGTACCATTTGCCGCGGAGGCGAACGGTCGCCCGGGCCCCTTCGCCTGGAGTTGGGCAGCCTTCGCTCGCTGCGCCAGGGCCCTCGGGATGGTCGCGGCCGTGGTCTTTGCCCTCGCCGTCGTCCTGGGGGTGATCGTCCCGGGCCTTCCGGCCGGCGTGCTCGCAGCCGTGACGTCGATCAGCCTCTGGCCCGGCGAGTACCTCTCCGGGCTCGTGCCGCTCTACCTCGTCATCCTCCTCGGGAACCTGAAGTCCGCCTTCATTATGGCGCTTCTCGGGCCGGTCAGTGTGTGGATCAACGCCGCGCTGAACGCGAGGGAGGCGATCAGGCAGGCGCCAACGCCCACCGGCCGGTCCCTGGGCCACCGGGCGGCACACCTCCTGGCTTCAGCCTGCATCCGCCTCGGCAGACGGGTGTTTCCTGAGCTGGGGGACGAGACCCAGGAGTTCGGCGCCCGCAGCAGCGCCGGTCTCGCCGCCGTCCTGCCGTTCCTGGCTCTTGGGCTGAACGGCCTCGTGGCGGGCCTGTGGCTGGCCGATGGGCTCCTGAGCGGCTGGACAGCCGGCCTGCTGCACGCATCTGGGCAGCTCCTGCCGCACGGGCCGGTGGAGATCACCGCCCTGCTGCTCGCCGCGGCGGCCGGGCTCAACGGGGCCGGGGCGCTTCTGCCCCGCAGCCGGGACCAGGATGCCGTGTGGCAGAAACGGGCGGCACGAGCCTGGCTGATGTCTGACCGGACCGCCCAGAGCCTGGGGCTGCTGACCGGGCTGATCGCCATCGCGGCGGCCCTGGAGATGGTCTCCCTCGCCTGACCCCGGCAGTGCCCCTCCGACCCCATGTCGCGGATGTGGGGAAACAAGACGGCGTCGTGAGTGTCTATATGAGGTATAGATCAAGGGGTGCTACCGTGCGCCAACGTCGCAGGTGGTGACTAGTCGTGGGACGGCGTGAGGTGAGACCACTATCTGTGGCGGGCCTGGCCCTATTGCTGGGGGCCATGGCGTGCCCCGTTCTGGCGGACGCCCCGCAGGCGCTCCTCTTCCCGGACCAGTACCGGGAGTCGATTGTCCCGGACAACCTCCGAGCCCTGGGGTTCACTCCGGAGCAGTACTCGTTCGAGATCCCGCTCGGTGGTAGCATCGCGGTGCAACACCAGTACGTTCGCGCGGGCGACACGACGATGTTCTCGCTCGGCATGACGGAGCACACCACCGATACTCTGCGCTTCCAGTTCAACAAGCGCGGCTCACTGCAGTTCGGACAGGACCAGGCTTCCACCACCGGCCTCTACGACACGCTGGACACCCTCTCGCGCAAGCGCACGTTCAACCTCACCCAGGCCTTCGGGCCCGGTGGGACGGGGGGCAACCTCACGCTGGCCCACGAGGACTCCTACACCGAGGACCGCATCGCGGGCTTCAGCCGCTCCCAGTCGGACAACGCCGGCATCACCCTGGCGCTCGGCAAGACCCTCGGGTTCACGGGCAGCGGCGGCATCGCGAGCTCTCTGGCGCAGATCGACACCAACACGAAGACCATCAGCGCAGCCGTCAGCCGCACAGGCTCCACCGACCCGGCGCTCGCCGAGTTCCACTACACCTCCAGCCAAGTCGGCCCCTGGGTGACCGACACCACTCAGGGGATCCTGCGCACGCCCACCGTCAAGGTGGGCGAGGTGACCACCAGCGCCTCGGCCTCGCAGACGCACACGGAGGTCGGCGGGGTCTTCGACCAGACGGCCAACGCGTTGGCCTTGACCTCGCAGGTGGGCAAGCAGGTGACGGTCTCCGGCAGCCACACCGCCACCGAGGTCTCGGCGGGGTCCGACTCGGTCGCGGACACCGTCGGCTCACAGATCCGGCTGCTCCCGGATACCACGCTCTCAGCCAGCTACAACGAGACCAACACTGAGGGCGTCGGCCTGTCGAGCACGCGGTCCGTGGAGGTGGCGAAGACGCCGCTCGATGGCAGGGGTCTCGGCCTGCGCGCGGCCTATGCAGACCTGAACCTGCCCCACCAGGCCGATGTCGACCCGACCGTGCACGTCCAGGTCGACTACGCAGACGCGAAGGCGTGGGGCTTCCACGGCCGTTACCACGATGAGTACACGCGGCCCAAGCCGGAGGTCGCCGCGGGGGTCCAGATGCCCGTCCTCGGCGGCGCCCTGAAGCTCGACTACAGCGAGTACGTCCTCGACCCGACGACCTACATAGTCCAGCTCTCACGCGTCTACAGCGCGGAGATGACGCGCTCACTCGGCTGGGGCCTGAACGGCCGGATCGCTTACCAGTTCTCCGACAGCCTGGCCGGCGACTCGGCCCAGGGCCAGGCGTTCCAGATCTCGCTCGGCGGCGACAGCAAGGTCCTCGGGAAGATCGACCTGCAGTTCCAGCAGGGCTTCCTCCGCACACCCGCGGGCTCATCGCCCACGGGCAGCAACTTCACCCTTAGCTTCACCCGCCCGCTGGGGAGCATCGGCGATGTCGCGCTGTCTGCGCGCCACACCCAGACCGCTCCCGGTTCCGGCCTGCCCCTCACCGACGACGTGATGCAGTTCGACCTGAGAACGACCTGGTAGGCCCCCCCCCGAGCAGCCCGGGAATCGAAGACGGCCCATGCACGGTGCATGGGCCGTCCTGCCTTGCCGCCAGACGCCTCTCCGCTCTACACCCAGAAGGAGTAGCTGTGGCGCTGGAGGATGATGCCGAGGAGGCACCAGAGGGAGCCGACGATGAACTCGCCGAGGATGAGGCCGAGGGCGACGGGGATGACCTTGTGGAAGGTCTTGGGGCCGGCGTAGCGCATGGTGAGGGTCTTGATGCCCCAGGCGATGAGGATGGGGAGCCACAGGCAGTTCATGGACCAGGAGCTTGAGATGGCATAGCCCACCGGGTGGAAGGGCCACCAGACAAAGCGCACGCGCAGGGCCATGAGCGCGAGGGTGAAGCCGAGGCCGACGGCGTAGGCGAGCATCCGGTTGAGCTCCGCCGGCTGAGGCGCGACCAGCCACGACTGGAGCCGGTTGTACGGCTCGACCCCGAAGTACCGCCCCACGAAGCTCATCTTCGCCGACATGCCGTAGACGTAGTAGTTGTGGATGTTGGCCCAGAAGGCGGAGAGGGTGCCGACGACGCTGGCCGCGACCAGCGCGATCGCCATCCGTCGGAAGGACATGGAGGTCTGCTCGGCCATCTTGAGGGCTTCGAGCTGGATGGGCATGGCGTGCGAACGGTAGGCGCGGTTGAACCAGAAGTACTGGGTCATGGACGTCAGGTTCTGCGGTCCGACCAGCCCCCCCATGCCGAAGAAGCTGGTGATCGTGTACTCGGGTCCGCCACGGTGGAGGTCGTGAGCGGGGGGTCCCAGCTCGGCGCGGATGCGCGTCACGGCGAGCGAGATCATCCAGTAGAAGAGGAGGAAGAGGACGGCGATCCACATGGACATGCGGATGTAGTACGAGAACACGAAGAGGAAGATGAAGCCGAGGATCAGCCCCCAGACCGCGAACCGGTACGGGAGGGCCTCCCGGCGGTCGTCAAGCTCCGAGCGCGCGAAGGCGTGGGTGAAGACCTCCTTCAGGTGGCCGCGGGCCATCCAGAGGGAGAAGAGGCAGAGGCCGAAGTAGGCGGCCGTCGACTGCTCCTCCACGTAGGGGAAACCGGGGATCTTGCTCCAGCCGGCGAGTGTGCTCACGAAGCGCTGGAGCTTCCAGAAGACGTAGAAGAACCAGGAGGAGAAGGCGAGGTCGGTGGGGAGCAGGAGCCCCATGCCGATCCCGAAGGGGTAGAAGGAGATGCGCGTGCCGGCGAACGCGTTCCAGGGGAAGGTCTGGAACAGGGTCGACATGTAGGCATCGTACTGGACGACCCGCACCTTGATCTCCGGCACGGCGGGGAAGAACCCGTGGAGGCCGTTCATGGAGTCGACGAGGGCGGCGATGCCGAAGCCGATCCAGAGGTAGTGGCTGCGGAAGAGGGAGGTGCGCTGGCCGGTCATCTCGAGCGGCAGATGCACGATGGGGTAGGTGAGCTTCTCGCGGTCCATCCACCGGCGGCGGAGGATGGCGTTGAAGCAAAGCATCATGAACAACAGGACAACGGTGAACAGGGACCAGATGAGCACCGGCCCGGCCCAGCCGGCGAGGCGATCCCAACGGTAGAGGGTGCTACTGCCCTCAAAGGCGCCACGGTAGATGTTCTCGTCGCGCAGGAAGAGGAACTTGGGGAGGTAGGGCTGGATGAGGTCGGCCCACTTGTTCTCGGGGGTCGCCCCTTCGTACGGGGCGACGATCTGGGGGGCGATGATCTGGATGGTATCGTGGCCGGCCAGCGATGAGCCGATCCCCAGCATCACGTAGATGACGAGCAGCTCGTTCCGGTGGAGCTCGCGGCCGGGGAGGAAACGGCGGATGACCCAGTTGGCGCCAAGCAACAGGGTCAGGATGAAGATGCAGTTGTAGAAGAGCGAGACGGTGGTCGGGTGGCCCTCGTACCGGACCACCTCCATCATCGTCACCCACCAGGCGTTGGCAGGGACGAGGAGAAGCCCGACGAGGAGGGCGCGTCCGGTGATGCCGCGGGCGCGTCGGTCGACGGGAGGGGCCTGGGCCCCCGGCGTTTCGCTCTCGATCGCGTGGGCCATTGGTCACGAACGCAGCGGGGCGGACGACTCCCCGCCCCGCGCAAGAGACTCTCCCAGGCTGATCCGCCCCGAGTGGGCGGGATGCCGCGCCATTCTCCGCTCGCGTTGGCCGTTCCTTCTCGGCAGCAGGTGACCGTGCGGCAGGAGTACGCACCCGGCGGCGGGCGACGCGGTGTCACTCGTCATCGACCGTGAGCAGTACCGGGTGGAGGGCCCGGGCAACGGGAGCGAACGACCGGCGGTGGATCGGGCAGACGCCCAAGCGGCGGATGGCCTCGCGATGGGGGCGTGTGCCGTACCCCTTGTGATCGGCGAAGCCGTACCCCGGGTGCTGCGCATCGAGCTCGACCATGAGGTTGTCCCGCGTGACCTTGGCGACGATGGAGGCGGCGGCGATGAGGTGGACCTCCTGGTCGCCCTTCACGATGCCCTCGTGCTTCACGCCGAGGCCCTTCACCGGATGACCGTCCACGAGGGCGAAGTCGGGTGAGGGGTCAAGGGCGGCGAGGGCCTGGGCCATGGCGCGGTGGGTGGCGCGCAGGATGTTCAGGGCATCGATGTCGGCGGGGTCCACGATACCAATGCCCACAGCATCAGCAGCCGAGAGGATCTCGGCGCAGAGCGCCGAGCGGAGGGCGGGTGGGATGGCCTTCGAGTCCTGCACACCGGGGATGACCCGATCGTGAGGTAACACGACGGCGGCGGCCACCACCGGCCCGGCGAGGGCTCCTCGACCCGCTTCGTCCACGCCCGCGATGACGCGATAGCCGAGCTCGAGGAGGCGGAGCTCGCGCGCGCGGAGGTAGCGAGGGTCGAAGTCGGGCGAGGCGCGCTGGATTCCGGGGCGTCGACGCGACATTCGGCCGGTCCTCGGTCCGGGGTCAGTTCAGTAGCCGGATGCGGTCGAGGGGCCAGAAGATGAGCCAGGCCTTGCCGAGGACGGCTTCCTCGGGGACCCAGGGGCAGTCGATGAGGTTGCCGCCCCTGGTGGGCAGCCGCCATTTCGTGCTGTCGTTGCTGTTGTTGCGGTTGTCGCCCATGACGACGTAGTTGCGGGGAGGGACGGCGACCTCCTGGCCGGGGTCCTGGGGCCATTCGTAGGCGGGCGGGGACTCCAGGTAGGGCTCGGTCTGCCGCTGGCCGTTCCGATAGAGGGCGGAGTCGCGAACGCGAAGGCGATCACCGGGAGTGCCCTGGAGGCGCTTGATGAAGTCCTTCTGCTCGTTCACGTCGGGGTTGAGGGCCGGATTGGCGTACAAGGCCGCTTTGGGGGCGCGGAAGACGATGATGTCCCGCGGCTGGGGCGGGGTGACCCGGTACCAGAACTTGAGGACGAGGATGCGGTCGCCCTCGTGGAGGGTCGGTAGCATCGACCCGCTGGGGATGTAGAACGCCTGCAGGACGAACGGACGGACGACGCAGAAGACGATCAGCAGCGCGATCAGGAGGCTGTCATCGAACTCGATGACCGAGGCCCGCAGGTTGGCCTTCAGCACCGAGAGGCGGGGGAAGATCACCCGGAGAATGACCACCAGCGCGATCAGGCCGACGATCTGCCACGGTCGGTCGAAGGCGATCATGCGCGTTCTCCTGTGTCCTAACGGCCGCAGCCCTGGAGGGCTGCGCCACGGCGAGGGCTACTGGCCCTTGTAGCGGGCGGCCTTGACCCGGGAGGCCTTGCCGACACGTCCACGGAGGTAGTAGAGCTTGGCCCGACGGACGCGGCCGAGGCGCGTGACCTCGATCTTGTCGATGTGCGGCGAGTGCAGCAGGAAGGTACGCTCAACGCCCACCTGGCCGGACATGCGCCGGAGGGTGAAGGCCGCATCAATCCCGCTGCCCTTGCGCGAGATGCAGACCCCCTCGAAGGCCTGGACGCGCGTGCCCTGGGCACTCTTGTCGCCCTTGCTGGCGCCCTTCTTCTGCTTGATCTCGTCGACGAGCCGGAGGTGCACTCTGACGGTATCGCCGGGCTTGAAGGTCGGCACTTGCTCGGCCGGCCTTAGGTAGTCCTGCTGAATCTCGCGGACGATCTCGTTCATGACCAGTTCCTTTCGCCCACTGTGTCATCGAGGGGAGCGCTCTGGGCTTCGAGCTCCCTCAGGAATGCGAGGTCGTCGTCGTCCAGGGCCGCCTTCCGGAGCAGGTCGGGACGACGCTGCCAGGTACGCCGGAGACACTCGCGGCGCTGCCACTTCCGGATCTCCTCGTGGTGCCCGCCGACGAGCACCTCGGGGACGTCCAGCCCGCGGAAGGACCGAGGGCGGGTGTACTGGGGATGCTCGAGCAGGCCCTCCGAGAAGGACTCACTGTCGGCCGAGGCGACGGAGCCCAGGACCTCGGGCTGCAGCCGCGCCACCGCGTCCATGATCACCAGCGCCGGAAGCTCGCCCCCGGTGACCACGTAGTCGCCGATCGAGACCTCGTCCGTGACCACGAGCCGGCGAGCGCGCTCGTCGACGCCCTCGTAGTGGCCACAAAGGATGATCAGCGCCTCTTCCGCCGCCAGGTCCTCCACGAGCTCTTGGGTGAGGACCTTCCCCTGTGGCGTCGGGAAGATGACCCGACGCGCGCCCGACTGCGGCTGAAGCTCCTCGACGGCGAGCACGAACGGCTCGGCCTTCATCACCATCCCCGGCCCGCCGCCGTAGGGGTAGTCATCCACGCTATGATGGCGGTCGCTCGTCCACCGGCGCAGATCGTGCAGCTCGACGGTCAGCGCACCCTTCTGCCGCGCCCGGCCGATGATGCTGTACTCGAGCATCGCGGCCAGCGGCTCCGGGAAGATGGTGACGATGTCAATGCGCATGCCATGGCTCAAGGATGAATGCGGAATGCTGGATGATGAATGGCGGCAACGGCCCACGGAGGGCGCCGCCGTTCAGCACTCCGCATTCATACAGCATTCTCCGTTCCGAGGAGGCCGGGCAGCGGCTCGATGATGAGACGGCCAGCGGCCAGGTCGATCTGCTTGACGACATCGGCAATGGCCGGCAGGAGATGCTCCTCGGTAGCGTAGACGTCGTTGGCGGGAGTATGGATCACTTCGCGTACCGTGCCGATCTCCCGGCCATCGGTCGTCACGACGCGCAGGCCCAGGATCTGCCAGTCGTAGTACTCGCCCTCAGGGAGCGCCGGCGAGTCACCGGGGCGCACTACGATTCGGGCGCCTCGAAGGGCCTCGGCTTCCGTACGACCGGTACACTCGGCAAAGCGCAGCAACACCGCGCCCTTCGCGGTGTGCCACCGGCCGCCGACGACTGTCAGCTCGCGAAGCTTGCCGTCGGGAAGGACCAGGGTCGCCGTGCCCAGGTGCGCGAGGCGTTCGGGGAAGTCGGTCTCCGGGAGGACCCGGACCTCCCCGCGTACGCCGTGCGGAGCAACCACGGTGCCGATGACCACCCAGTCGTCGCCCACGTGGAGCGGCGGCCGAGGGGTCGGGCTACTCGCCTGACTGGATGCTTCCGAGGACGTCATCGGCGTCAGCCTCCGCCTCCGCTTGCTCTACCAGGGCGCTCGCCACCACGGCCTCAAGCTCTTCGGCGGAGCGCTGCCGGATGGCCTTGACGATGTCGTCCTCGACGACCAGCTCCGTGCCGCCGAGCAGGACGGCGAGGTTGTCGCCCTCGTTGACCTCGACAAAGCCCTCAATGGTCCCGCGCACGACCTCGTCACCGTTCTTCCACTCGCCGACTTGCTGCTTGCGGGCGAGCAGTTGCTCGCGAACCTGCTCCTGCTTCTTCCTCTCGGCCTCGACCTGCTGCCTGAGGGCCATGGCGCGCTGAAGATCGGTGCGCTGGAGGTCGGTGATGTACCGACGGCCGGCGACGTCGAGCTCTTGGAGTCGCTGGGTGATCTCGTCGGCGGCGTCCTGAAGCTCCTGGGAGACTTCCTGCCTGAGCTTATCGGTCACGATGGCGCGAAGCAGGATGTTGCGCTTGATGGTCACAGACGGCATGTTGCGGTCCGCCTCTCATGTGCCGCCCGGGCGGCGCCAACGGTGCGCCCGGTGACTGGATGGGGGTCGGGGAGGTCGAACGCCGGGCGCGATGCCTTCGGCCAGCTCAGGCCTGGGAATCGCGCCCCCACACGGCTCCGTTGACCGAGAGCGCCAGGCGTTCGGTCTAGGAGGCGATCTCGACGGTCGCCCTCTCTTTGGTCTTCAGGCTGGCGGCTTTGGCGACCGTCCGCAGCGCATTGGCGATGCGGCCGCGGCGGCCGATCACCTTGCCCAAGTCCGAAGGAGCCACGTGGATCTCGTACACGGTATAGCCCTGGACGGTGTGAGGCTCCACCCGCGCGCTCTCCGGGTCGTCCACCAGCTTGCGCACCAGGTACTCGACGAGCTCCTGCATGGTTGGTGGGTCCTCTCGCGCGGCGCAGGGCCGCATCAGGGATGGGCACAGGCTACTCCGGCGCGGCAGGGCCGGCCGGCTCCTTCTTCCGCGGACCGCGCACCTCGGCGAACTTCGCCCAGATGCCCGCCTTGCGCAGAAGGGACCGGACCGTCTCGGTGGGCTGCGCGCCGGTCAGCAGCCAGTGGAGGGCGCGGTCCGGGTTGGGGAACTCGAGCGCGCCGGATTCCCCCCGCGGGTGATAGCTCCCCAAGGTCTCGATGGCCTCGCCGTCTCTGGGCTTGGCCGGATGAGCAACGACGATTCGATAGTGGGGGTTCTTCTTGGCCCCCACTCGCTTGAGTCTGATCTTCACAGCCAACTTCGCTTCTCCTCTCGGGCCGCGTGCGGGCGCGGTCTCTCGCTCTGCCGGCTACTCCGGGCGCCCCAGATGGCGCCCCTACACGGACCGGGCGCGGTGAACCGCGCCCCTACACCTCCTGCTCGACACACCGCAGGTCCTGGCCCGCGCAACGGTGCGCACGATGTAGAGCATCGGAGGGCAGACACGTGGGTCCGCCCCGGCCATCCCGGCCTACCGATGCTTCCTGACTTTGGGCGCGCCGAGCCGCATGTTGCCGAGCTGCAACGGCTTGCCGTCGGTCATGTCGCGCATCATGCCCCGCAACTCGTTGTACTGCTTGATCACGATGTTGACGTCCTGAACAGAAGTGCCGCTGCCGCGGGCGATCCGCCGCCGGCGACCGCCGTTCAAGATGCCCGGGTTGTGCCGCTCATCGGGCGTCATGGAACAGATCACGGCGTCGACCAGGTCCAGCTCGGCCTCGCCCTCCTCGGGCGTCGGAACGAGCCCGGGCAGGTTGTCCATGCCGGGGATCATCTTCAGCAACTGATCGAGCGGCCCCATCTTCCGCACATTGCGGAGGTGGTTGCGGAAGTCCTCCAGGTCGAACTCATCCTCGAGCAGCTTGCGCTGCATCTCGGCGGCCTGCTCGGCGTCGAGGGCCTGCTGGGCGCGCTCGATGAGCGTGAGAACGTCGCCCTGGCCGAGAATGCGCTGGGCCATGCGGTCAGGGTGGAAGACGTCCAGCCCGTCCAGGTGCTCGCCGATGCCGACGAACTTGATCGGCTTCCCGATGACCTCGCGCACGCTGAGCGCAGCCCCGCCGCGGGCATCGCCATCGAGCTTGGTCAGGATCACGCCGTCGAGGTCGAGTGCCTTCGAGAAGGCCTCGGCCACATTGACGGCGTCCTGGCCGGTCATGGCATCGACCACGAGGAGGGTCTCGACCTCCTCGAAGGCCTGCTCGATGCGCGCCGCCTCGTCCATCATCTGCGTGTCGATGTGGAGACGGCCGGCGGTGTCGATGACGACCAGATCCAGGCCGTGAGACTTGGCGTGACTAACCGCCGCCCGGGCGATGTCGGCGGGGTCGTTCTGCCCCATGGCGAAGACGGGCACCCCGACCTGCTCGCCGACCACTTGCAGCTGCTGAATGGCAGCGGGACGGTAGATGTCGGTGGCGACGAGCAGCGGCTTTAGGCCATCGCGCGCGGCGCGCCTCCCGAGCTTGCCGGCCATCGTCGTCTTGCCCGACCCCTGGAGACCGCAGAGCATGACGACGGAGGGGCGCTGCTTCGAGAGCTGGATCGGCGCCGCCTCGTCCCCCAGCAGGTGGACGAGTTCGTCATGGACGATCTTGAGAAGCTGCTGGGCAGGGTTCAGCCCCTTGAGGACGTCGGCGCCGAGGGCCTTGTCCTGGACCCGCTTGGTGAACTGCTTGACGACGTCGTAGTTGACGTCGGCGTCAAGCAGTGCGGTGCGAATCTCCTTCAGCCCGGTGCGCAGGTCGTTCTCGGTGACCTTGCCCTTGCTGCCCAGGTGGCGGAAGGCTGCCTTCAGGTTCTCGGTGAGCGTCTCGAACATGGCCGGTAGGGGCATCCCCGCAGGCCGCGCCAGGCGGCCCGTCCTGACCAATAGCAGTCGACGCGCCAGCATGGCGTCGCCGCCTGCCGCCGCGCCGCGAGACGTAACTATACGCTCAGAGGAGGAGTCTTGTCAACAGGAAGAGGGCGATTGGCGGGGCCACCGGATCGGCTTGACACGACTGACACGCGTGAGGTAGTGTAGACGCCGAGGGAGCGGCCGCGTGTCCCTGCGCCACCCGAGTGGTTGATGTGCGGCTGCAGGCTGGCGTGCGCCGAGTGGGGGCGCTCGCGACTATCGTCTGTGGGTCCAATGGGAGGGAGCCCGCATGCCGGGGGGCGACCAGACACTGTGCCTGTTCAGCGGCAACGCGGCTCTACGCCTTGCGACACGGGTCGGGGAGGAGCTCAACCAACCCCTCTCGCCGGCGGTCGTCACGAAGTGGGCTAACGGCGAGACGCGGGTTCAGCTCCAGACGAATGTCCGTGGCGCGGACGTCTTCATCTTCCAGTCGTTCGCGAACAACGTAAACGACCACCTGATGGAGCTGCTCCTGACCATCGATGCCGCGATGCGGGCCTCGGCGGACCGGATCACGGTGGTCACCCCCTACCTCCCGTACTCGAAGCAGGAGAAGAAGGTCCGGGGGAGGGAGCCGATCGCCGCGAAGGTGATCGCGAACCTTCTGCGGGTGACCGGAGCGCACCGGGTGGTCGCGATCGACCTCCACGAGCGGGCCATCCAGGGCTTCTACGACATGCCCTTCGACCACCTGACCGCGCTCGGGGTGCTCGCACAGCACTTGCAGAAGCTGGGCTTCGGCAACGGTGAGGCCGTGGTCATCGCGCCGGACGAGGGAGCGGTGGAGAAGGCGGTCATCCTGGCGCAGATGATCGACACGAGCGTCGCGGTCGTGTTCAAGCGACACCCGAAGGACGACCCGGAGGCGGTCGAGACGGCGGGGTTCGTGGGGGAGGTCGAGGGGAAGCGGGCGGTCATCGTCGACGACATGATCCTGGGCGGATCGACGCTGGCCAACGCAGCGCGGGAGGTGTTGGAGGCGGGAGCAAGCGAAGTCTCGGCCGCCATCACCCACGCGATCCTGTGCGGCGATGCCCTGGAGCGCATCCAGGAGTCGGCGCTCGAGCGGCTGGTGGTGACCGACACGACGCTGCCGGAGAGGGCGTACGACTGCCCCAAGGTCGACGTGGCCAGCGTCGCCCCGCTGCTCGCAGAAGCGATCCGGCGCATCCACCGGAACGAGTCGGTGAGTGAGTTGGTGCCGAGGGAAGTCTAGGACTGAGGACCGAGGACTGAGGACCGAGGACCTGAAGGCAACGGCGGGCCGGGGATACGACACGGCATGCCTTCGGCCACGGCTTTACGGGCGACCGATGTAGAGGTCGCCGAACGGCCGGTGCGACTTCGGTCGCAAGACCGTGAACAGCTCGGCTAGGATGTCAGCCACCGGCACGCCAAAGGCGGAGGCGAACTCCTCCAGATGCGGCCGGACGGCTGCCATCTCCCTGTCGGTCGCGGCGCCGACGCCGATGTGCTCGGTGGCGACGTGCCACGGGTCGTACTCCCCCCGCAACAGGATCTCGCCGCCGTGGATCCCGGTGCCGCAGTAGTCGCCCACGAGGGGCCGGCCGCCTCGCTCCAGCCCGAGCACGACAAGCGTGCCCCCCGCGAGGTACTCGCCGAAGAAGTCGGCCGCGGTGCCGCCGGCCACGATGACCGGTGACTGGTTCTTGTAGGCCTTCATGTGGATGCCGACACGGTAACCCACATGGCGCTCGACGTACACCCGACCACCTCTCATGCCGTAACCCACGACATCTCCCGCATCACCATGGACGAACACCGCGCCGTCGTTCATCGTGTTGGCGCAGCCATCCTGAGCGTTGTTGCGGACGTGGATCGTGGGGCCATCCATGAAAGCGGCGAGGTCGTTGCCGGGCACCCCGTTGATCTCGATGGTGACCTGCTTCCCGTTCAGCCCCGCGCCGATGTAGCGCTGACCGTTGACGTTGCGCAGGATGAGGTGGGTCTCGCCGGCACGGACGGCGTCCCGGATCATCTCGTTGAGTTGGCGGTAGTACACGCCTTGGGCGTCGATCTCCATGGAACGCACCTCTTCCCTCGCCCCGACCTTGGGACGTCCCCTCCCGACCGGCAGAGGGTCCGGGGCTGAGGGCCTACTCCCCTACATGCTTGACCCCGAGGGGATCGAGCATCTCCCGGGTCAGGTTGATCCCGCGCAGTCGGTCGCGAGAGCCCCGCAGGGACTCGACGGCGTTCACGCCCAGGGCCCCGAGAATCTCCTTCAGCTCCTCGGTCCAGGCGCGGAGCAGATTGGCGGCCATCTCGGAGCGGACGCCGGGGTCGAGGCGGCGCGCGAGCTCAGGCCGCTGGCTGGTGATGCCCCACGAGCAGTTGCCGGTGTGGCACTGCTGGCAGACATGGCAGCCGAACGCGATGAGCGCCGCGGTGCCGATGGCCACGGCGTCAGCTCCCAGCGCGATCGCCTTGGCCACATCGGCCGAGCACCGGATGCCGCCGGCGCAGATGATCGAGGCTTCGTGGCGGATGCCCTCGCGACGGAGGCGCTCGTCCACGACGGCGAGGGCGATCTCGACCGGAATGCCAATGTGATCGCGCACGACCGTGGGCGCGGCGCCCGTGCCGCCGCGAAAGCCATCGAGGTAGACGTAGTCGGCACCCGCCCGGACGATGCCGGAGGCGATGGCCGCGACGTTGTGGACGGCCGCGATCTTCACCCCCACTGGCTTCTGGTACTCAGTGGCCTCCTTGAGGGCGTAGATGAGCTGGCGGAGGTCCTCGATTGAGTAGATGTCGTGGTGCGGGGCGGGTGACAGGGCGTCGGACCCGGCGGGGATCATGCGCGTGCCGGCGATGTCCGCACTGACCTTGCGGCCGGGCAGGTGCCCGCCGATGCCGGGCTTGGCTCCCTGGCCGATCTTGATCTCCACCGCGGCGGAGTCCTTGAGGTATCTCTCGTGGACTCCGAAGCGGCCGGAGGCGCACTGGACAATGGCGCAGTCGGCGTAGTCCCGCAAGTCCGCGTGCAGGCCGCCCTCGCCGGTGTTCCAGAGGGCGCCGACTTGCTTGGCCGCCATGGCCAGGGACTTCTGGGCGTTCAGGCTGATGGAGCCAAGGGACATGCCGGCGAAGATGATCGGTGTCCTGATCTCAAGCTGGGGCGCGAGCTTCGTCTTCAGGCGGCGCTTGCCGTCGGGGCCGTACTCGACCTCGACGCGCTCGGGCTTGCGGCCAAGGTAGGTGCGCAGCTCCATCGGCTCGCGCAAGGGGTCGATGGAGGGGTTGGTGACCTGGCAGGCGTCGAGGAGGAGGTTGTCCCAAAGGACGCCCCAGGGGCGGTCGTTGCCCATGGCACTGAGCAAGACGCCGCCGGTCTCGGCCTGGCGGAGGATGCGCTTCTGCTGGGCGACGGACCAGACATCGTGCTCGCGGCGGGCATGCGGGTTGCGTTCGATCTCGATGCAGCCCTGGGGGCAGTGGGTGGTGCAGAAGTGGCAGGCCACGCACGGCTCGGGCCCCGGGACGACCCGGTCGGTGAACTCGAGGGCGTTGAAGCCGCAACCCATCACGCAGCGTTTGCAGCGGATGCACCGGTCGTGGTCGACGACCTGGCGGAACTCGTTAGAGACGTTTGACTTGGTGGCGATTCTCATTGCTGCTTCTCGAAGCGAGACCCGGTGGGTCGTCCCGGTTGTGTTCGTCGAGGGCCGGGCGACCCATCGGGTCGCCCCTACAGCTCAGTTCACGACGCTTTCGTCGAGCCAGCCGACGACCGGATGGCCGGCCTGGGGAGTCCAGACGCGGTCGGGGGAGTCGCACATGACGCGGATGGCGGCCTCCTCGCTCGCGATGTAGAGCATGTCACCCTTCTCGGCGGCGACCATCGGCCGCAGCTTGATGCGGTCGTTGAAGCCGACCAGCCCGCGGGAGTGAGCGAACAGGATGGCGAAGGGGCCGTTCACCATGGCCGAGGCATAGGTGATGCGGAGCGCCGTGAGAACTTCCCGCTCGTCCGGATCGAGGTCGGGCCGGTCGATGGTCTTCCAGAAGCGCGGCGCCAGGGCCTCGCAGGCGGTCTCGATGGTCAACCCGTGACGACGGATGAGCAGATCGAGCAGATACACCATGACCTCGGTGTCGGTCTGCAGAGTGCACTTGTAGCCGTACTGCTCGAGGTAGCGGCGGTTGATGCCATAGGAGGAGATCTCGCCGTTGTGCACGACCGAGTAGTCGAGCAGGCAGAAGGGGTGCGCGCCCCCCCACCAGGCCTCGGTGTTGGTGGGGAAGCGGCCGTGGGCGGTCCAGGTGTAGCCTTCGTACTCGTCGAGCCGGTAGAAGCGCCCGACGTCCTCCGCGAAGCCGACCGCCTTGAAGGCGCCCATGTTCCTTCCGGAGGAGAAGACATAGGCGCCATCGATGTCCTCGTTGACGTGCATCACGGCGCTCATGACGGCATCGGGATCGCCGCTCGGGTCGCCCGTGGTGCGATGCGGGAGGGCGAAGTAGCGCCGGAGGCGGGGCGGGTCGCTGATGCCCTCGGTGGGGCGGGTGGGAATGGTCTCCCGTTTCTCGATGGCGAAGCGGCCGCGGAGGAAGTCCTCGGTCTGGTCGATGGCGGCGTCGCGGTAGTACATGACGTGCAGCGCGTAGTGGGACGAGTACGCCGGGTAGATGCCATAGCCCGCGAAGCCGCCCCCAAGGCCGTTCCCGCGCTCCCGCAGGTTGGCGATGGCGCGGATGGGCACTTCGCCGCAGATCTTGGCGCCGCTCCGGCTGATCAGCCCGGCGAGGCCGCAGCCGGAGATCTCCTTGGTCCAGTCGGATGACATGTGTCGTTCTCCGTTGGTGTCGGTCGCGGCCCTTCGGCAGGCTCCCCTCGGCAAGCTCGGGGCGAAGCAGGCCAGGTAGCGACCGACCCACGCGCCTGGGTCGCTAGTCGTCTCTGAGGACGGCCTGCAGCTCGTCGACGGCCGCGTCGGGCACATCGGCCAGGCCGAGCTTCTTCCGCGTGGCCTTCGAGGGCTTGGTGAGCCGCCCGGTGGTGCGGAAGGCGTCCAGCCCCGACTCGATGGCCTTGGGGGCCAGTCCGCGCCGGACGGCCTCGCGCTTCAGGGCCTTCATCGGTTCGACCATGCCGAAGCGCTGGAAGCAGCGCTCGAAGCACTCGTAGCACTCGAGGCAGCGCCAGACATGATCGCCGGCGAGCACCTCGTCCAGCCGGCCGTCGACCACAGCGTGCATCAGATCGAAGGGGCTGTACTCCTCGTCGCTCCGGTGGGCGGCGCAGATGTCCGTGCAAGCGCGGCACTCGAGGCACTTCCTGAGCGCGATCATGTCCACGCCCTCGAGCACGGAGGCGGCGCGGCGGGCGCGGGCGAGCCACTCCTGAACGGGCTCCGCGATGGGCACGCGGTGCAGGTCGAGGCCCAGCTCCGCAGCGGGTGTCCCCATGGCGAGGGCCATGAGCTCCATGAGGTAGGCGACGGGGATGCTGAAGTCCTCGCCCTCGCGCCGCATGGCGAACTGCTGGATGTCGTACTGCATGAAGCAGGCCGGGCAGCTCACGGCGAGGCAGTCGACGTCGATCCGGCGGAGCTCGACCAGCTTGTCGCGGGTCAGCCGCGCCCCTTCCTCCACGAAGCCGGCGGTGTTCTGCGTGCCGCCACAGCAGAGGAGCTTGGTCTCGTAGTCGACGGAGGTGGCGCCGATGGACCGGACGAGGGCATCGAACTTGCGCGGGCTGAGGGGGTCGTCAGCGTTGACATCGGCGCTCGGGCGGGCCTGGTGGCAGCCGGCGTGAACCGCGACGCGCAGGCCGCGGAGGGGGAGTTCGACCTGGCGCTCGATCAGGTCGAGGCCGGTCTCGTCATGGAGCAGGTCGAGGAGATGGTGGACGCGGACCGTGCCGTGGTACACGCGGCCGACGCGAGCCAGGCGGCGGTTGACCTCCTCGCGGAGGTCCTGGCGGGCAGCCAGTTCGTGAGCGGCGCCGGCGAGCGACCCGACGCAGCCGTTGCAGGGGCTGAAGAGGTCGACGCCGGCTTCCTCCGCGACGGCGAGGTTGCGGGCCGCGGTGACGAGCCAGTGCATTTCGGACTCGTTCCTGATGACCGACTTCTCGGGGCAGCACGTCAGGCCGGGCAGATCGACGAACTCCTGGCCGAGGCGGTCCAGGACAAGGCGGGTCGACTTCTCCATGAACGGGAAGCGACCGGCGATGAAGCATCCCCAAAAGGCTCCAAGAGCCATCTGTCTGTGCCTCTCACCTGCAGGCGTGCGCAAGAAAAGGCCCGGTGCGCCCCTGACTTCCGCTGGTCGGCGCCGGGCACTGGCGCTCGAATACCGTCAACGCAAGCGTGGGAGGTCATAGTTGCAGGAAATGGGGTCGAAGTCAACGTCTTTCTGCCCACCGGACTTCCGGCTGTTTGCCGGTTGTGGGCGACCGGAGACCGTCTGGACTGGGGGAACCCGGCCTCTGTCGCGGTCTGACCGGAAGAGGGTCGGCAAATCGGGGGGCGGGCTGGGGCAGGTCGGCGGTGGGTCGGGAAGAGAGAGGGCGCAGGCCTCACTCAGACGAGGCCTGCGCCCTTTGCTCGTCCACAGGTGGTCGGCGCCGGTCAGCGGCCGGGTCGCGGCGGCTGGCCGGGGTCGCCGGGCTCGGGCGGGGGCGGCTCGGTCCAGCGCTGGAGGTCGAAGTTCCTCGTCGTCGTCTGGTTGCGCTCGATGGTGACGTCCTCGCCCTGCCACTCGAAGCCCTCAGCCCAGCACTCGATGAAGTGTGTCCCGACCGGCACGTTGAGGCTGTAGTGGCCGTTGGCGTCGGTCAGGGTGGTGAACTGGCCCGGGCCAATCCAGGGCGGGCGGGTCGGGTCATTGGGATCCGTGGGCGGCACACAGAGGCCGCGGTCGCGGTGCGCCTTGATGAGAGCGACACCCACAGAGGGGGGCAGTGGGACGGGCCATGGCTGGCCTACCGTCAGCGTAACGAGAGCACCCTCGATGGGCTGTCCCTGCTGTCCGTCGCCGGTGCTGGTGACGACGCCCTCCACGGTGCCAACGCCCTGCTCGGGGGCCGGGTAGACGGTGAAGTCGGCGACCGAGGTGTGGCCCGCGTCGACCCACACGTACTGCATCTGCGGATCGAAGCCGGGAACGACCACGCTGACATCGTAGCTGCCCGTGGGGACGGCCTTCATGAGGTAGGAGCCGGATTCGTCGGTCAGGGCGCTGAAGGTGGGGCCGGTGTCGCCGCCGCCGATCGGGATGGGCCGCTCAGGCGTGCCTGTGCCCGGAGGCCACGTGTTGCTGGCAGTGGCGACCACCTCGACCCCGTCGACGGGGGTAAGGGTGCCGTCGGCGTGGGCCTCGGTGACGATCCCGGCGATCTGCCCGCCCAACTCAGGCCGGACATCGCCCACGTTCACCGGCCGACCCTTCCGGCACTGGGCTGCCACGTAGGCGCCGTGCATGCCGTCAGGCCCCACGACGCCGACCGTGTGGGTGCCCGGAGCGACCGCGCGGATGGCGAAGTCACCCGAAGCGGCGGGGCGCGTCCTCAGGGCCGTGCCGTCGAGCACGAGGCTATAGCTGGGTGGGTCGGAGACGCCAACGACCTTGCCGAGGATGTCGCTTCCGCCAGGCCGATCGCCCGGACCGTTACTTCCACCACATCCAATAGCGATGACGGGCAAGATGAGGCCGACGACCAGAAGACAGGCCGGTCTATGCACGTGCAACCACTCCCCTCTGTCACAGCACAACGACGCGGATAGGGCCCCTCTACCTGTTTGACGCCCGGCCGCGTCGGCTTGTTCCAGGAGGTTCGGGGGCGAAAGAAAGATTCCTGCTTCGGCCCCCGCGGGAATGTGGGTGCGAGTCGCAGCCTTTCGGCAGGCGCAGGCCGGGAAGCGACTCGCCTACGCGGCGAGGCGGAAGGAGGCCCAATGCGGGCGTGCGAGAATATGGAACGGCGCGGTCGGCCTCCAGACGGGCAGTCGACCATGGCCCCGAGTCGGGCGGGGCTGAAAGGCAAGGAGACCAGATGAAGCTCGGAGCGAACTCGGTTCTCTTCGGCGGCTATGACATGGAGACCGCCTTCAAGTACCTGGCCATGGCGGGGTACGACGGCATCGAGATTTCGGCGATCGACGGCATGAGCGAGCACTTGGTGCTCGACCGCTGGCGGGAGATCGCCCCCGAGATCAAGCGGCTGTCACAAGCGTACGACCTCGAACTGCTGGCGATGGAGCAGCCGTCGCAGGACCCGGGCCGCATGGAGACGGCGTTCCAGGCGGCCGTCGAGATCGGGATCCCCGTCGTCAACTGCGGCCCCGGTGGGGCAACCGGCGATGAGGAGAGTCTGCAGAAGGCCATCGACTCGCTCGGCAAGCTCTCCGACATGGCGGGCAAGTACGGGGTCACCCTGTGCGTCAAGGCGCACGTGAGCGCGTGCATCTACAACACGCCAACGACGCTGCGGGCGATGGAGGTGATCTCGTCGCCGTGGTTCGGGATCGACATGGACCCGTCGCACATCCACCGGGCGGGCGAGAATCCGGTGGAGGCGCTGGCGGCGGTCATCTCGCGGGTGAAGCACGTGCACATCCGCGACTGCAAGGGCCGCGAGCAGGGCCCCGGCAAGCCGGAGCTGCAGGCGAACGGCCGGGGCGACATCGACCTCGTGGGGTACATCCGGGTGCTGCACGAAAACGGGTACACCGGGCCGCTGGACCTGGAGATCATCGGGGCCAAGGAGTACTCGGTAGAGCAGTGCTGCACCATCGCCGCGGAATCGCGCGGACACATGCAGGCCTGCCTGCAGGCGTGTGGGGCACGGTAACGGCGTGTCACGTGTCACGTAAGGGGCTCTGCAACTGCGTAGGGGGACAGGTGACGGCATCCGCCGGAGGCGCCGGCGGGTGAGCATGCGCTTCTGATGAACCCTGGGAGGAAACAGCCATGGCACTGAAGGTCGGTATTGTGGGCATGAAGGGGATCGGCATTCCCCACGCGGACTCTTATGCCAAGGACCCGTTGGCGGAGTTCGTGGCCGTCTGCGATGTGGTGGAGGATCGGGCGGATGCCGCCGCAGGGAAGTACGGCGTGAAGGCCTACTACAGCCTCGACGAGATGCTCGACGAAGAGCCCGACCTCGACATCGTGGATATCGCTACGGGGGGCCTCGAGAACGGCAGCTGGCACTATGAGCCGGCGATGGAGGCCATGGAGGCCGGAAAGAACGTCCTCGTCGAGAAGCCGCTGTCGAGCGACATCGAAGAGGCACGCGAGATGGTGGAGCTGGCCGACGCGATGGATGTGTACCTGGGCTGCAACCTGAACCACTACTTCACCCCGGTAGCCGACCGAGCGAAGCAGTACCTGACCGATGGCGAGGTCGGGGAGCTGATCTACTGCCTCACCAAGATGGGCTTCCAGGGGGGCGAGATCGAGAACTACACAGCTCCGGGCTCGCCGAAGGTGAAGGACTTCCCCTACTTCCATCTGAAGGCGTTCCTGACCCACCCTCTCAGCGTGATGCGCTACCTCTGTGGGGACATCACCCATGTGCAGGCGTTCCTGAACCGCCCGGGCTTCCGGAAGCAGGCGGGGGACGTGCTGCTCTCCACGGCGAGCATCCACGTCCGATTCGCCAACGACTGTGTGGGGTATCTGCTCAGCCAGAGGGGCGACGCCTCCTACGGGCTGGGTGGGTGGTGGAGCGTGGAGGTTGCGGGAACCAAGGGCACCTTCTGCATCGAGAACTGCATCGAGAAGGTGACCTACTGGAAGGCGCCCGATGCGCGCGGCCCGGGAGCGCCCAGCTCGGCCGGCGAGCCGACCGTGACCGAGACCGGCACGCACGATTTCGGGCAGACGTTCCCGAACCGGATCCGCGCGTTCCTCGAGGACATCACCAACAAGGTGCCCAAGTGGCAGTTGCGGGCCTCGGGGAGAGATGCGCTGGCGGTCCTCGAGTACACCTTCGCGGTCATCGAGTCCTACGAGCAGGGCGGGGAGCTTGTCAGGCCGCATCCGCTGCCGCCGCTGGTCACGGACCCGGCTACGCTGCTGGACTAGGCGGGGGAGCGGGGAACAGGCAATGGGCCATGGGGGGGCGCCCGGCAGGGGAGCAGGGCGTGGACCTGGAGGAGGGTGAGCTCGGCGAGGGTGTTGACGATGAGGTCGGCGCCTGAGAGGGCGCCGGCCTCAACCGTGGTGGTGACGGCCACGCAGCAGGCGCCAGCCGCCTTGGCCGCCTGCACACCGACCGGCGCGTCCTCAAACACGAGGCAACGGCTCGGCGGGAGGCCCAGTCGATCGGCGGCGAGGGAGTAGATCTGCGGGTCGGGCTTCTTCCGCGTCACGTCGTCTCCTGTGATGACGGCGTCGAACCACTCCAGCCTCAGGCCCGTGCCCTCGATCACGGGGAACTGCTTCGCCTTCTGGCCGGAGGTTGCGATGGCGAGCCGAACGTCATCGCGGGCCCGGGCGGCGGCGACGAGCTCGAGGATACCGGGCGCGGCGGGGACCGGCTCGGACTGGAGGAGGGCGAAGAAGTTCTCGGCCCGGCGATCGATCGCGGCCTGGGTGTCGATCCGGACCCCGTACTTCCCGGCCACGCCCTCGCAGTAGCGCTCGTCCCCGGTGCCAACGAGCGGGCGGAAGTCCTCCGGCTGCACGGTCACACCGTAGAGCTGCCGGAACATGAGCACCGTCGCCTTGGCGTTCAGCGCCTCGGTGTCGGCAATGACGCCGTCGACATCGAGGACAAGGGCCCAGGGGGGACGGACATCGGACATCGGACCTCGGACCTCGGACCAGAGGCTACGGCGCGGCGGGGCGGGCGAGCGCGTTGGCAGGGGAGTTCGGCGTTGGTGGGAGGCGGTCCTTCGAGGGGGGGATAGGGGCAGGGCGCGGGGTGGCGGCGACCAGTCGGAGGCGAGGGCGGGAACAGCAGGGCCGGCCGAGTTTGTTGGACTCGTTGGGGGGATGGGCCCGGGATGACGGCAAGGGGGGTGTCTCCTGCCGGCGCTGCGGGCGGTCCCCGATACGTCTTGGCTGCTCTCACTTCCGGTTGAAGGCGCCGGCGGCGGAGGCGCGCCGAATCGTCGGGCACGACATCCGACCCATGGGCCATACGTGACGCGGCAGTGCGGTGGGCAGCGGACGACCGATGAGGACACGCTCGCCGGTGCTGACACGTCGGAGGAAGGGAAGAATGATGCGCGGTTGGCTCGCGGCCGGATCGGCCGCCATCGTGGTGATCTCGTTGTGTCTCTGTGCCGGCTGCAAGGGCGGGGCGGGCACGGCGACCAGCACGCAGCCGCCCTCACCCGCCAAGTCGGCCAAGGCTGAGGGAAAGGCGGTCCAGACGAAGCGCCTCGACAAGGAGGGCGCGGGCGAGGAGGTCGATGCGATCGCGAAGCTACTGGCATCGGACACGGCTACCGACCAAGTCACTGGGCTCAACAGGCTCCTCCAGATCAAGTCGAAGGCTGATCGGGACAGCCTGAGAGCAGCCGTCAGGAAGCTGTGCTCTAGCGACGCGCCCGAAATCCAGGCGGGCGCACTGTCCGCGTGGGCACCGTGGGCGGCGGAAGATCCGGAGCCCGCGCTCAAGGTCGCGCAGTCGCCCCACGCATCGGTGAGGCTGGCGGCAATCCAGGCCCTGAGCGTTGCGTCCCCGAGCATCGCGCAACCGGTGTTGACGAAGCTGAAGAACGACGAGGACAGCACGGTGGCGGCGCGGGCGGTGGCCGCTCTGGCGGACCTGCTCGGAGCCTCCAAGGAGGACGCCGCCATCGACACTCTCATCGCGGACCTCGGCCATCCGGAGAGCGATCGGAGCGCCCAAGCCGGGATGAGGTTGGAGCAGGCCGGCCGAGTGAACCGGCGGGTGGTCGATCGCCTGATGGCCGCTCTGCAGAGGAGCCAGAACGCGCATCAACGGATGAGTTGCGTGGTGGTGATCGGCCTGACGTGCTCGGGCACGAGCGAAGGCCAGCAGAAGTTCACGGCGCGGACCAAGGCCACCTACCGCATGGACATCAACCCGGCGCCCGCCTACACCGTTCCGGTGCCGCTGTTGATGAAGGTTCTGGTGAGCGATCCGGATCCGACGGTGCGAGAGGCGGCGGCGGAGGCTCTGGGGCACCTCGGGGCCCCCGAGTCGGCAACCGCCCTGGCCAAGGCGCTGAAGGACCGGGACGCGATGGTCCGGCGTCGGGCGGCCGCGTCGCTCATCGTAGTGCCAGGTGACCCGGTGAAGGACGACCTGATGGCCACCGCCAAGGAGGATTCCTCGCCCGAGGTGCGTCGGTTCGTGGTGGAGGCGATGGCGGGGCTGCCGGACCAGAGGGAGGCCGGGCTGGCGGTAGCCAACTGCCTGAGGGACGCAGATGCCGACGTGAGGCGGTACGCGTGCGAGGTGCTGGGGCGGATCGGCACCAAGCAGTTCACCCCGGCGCTTCTGCCGCTGTTTGACGACCCGGACGAGGATGTCAGGTGGAAGGCGGTGGAGGCCGTGGCGAGCTTCGTAGACCCCGAGGCCAAGAAGCCGTTCTCAGATGCGCTGTGGGACCCCTCGCCTCGGGTGGCCCTTGCGGCTGAGAAGGGCCTGCACAGTCTCGGCATCGGGAAGCGCATGCTGACGGCGGCCGAGCGGACGGGACCCATGCACAAGAGCGGCCGGTGAATGGGGGCCCAGCGATGGCGTCACCGAGGGAGACCGCGGCGGGCCAGGTCCTGGCGCGAGCCATCGAGCTGCTGCGGCGAGTAGGGGAGAGCCAGGCAGAGGCCATCGAACAGGCAGCCCAACGCATCGCCGAGGTCGTGCGGCGGAGACGGCTGATCCACACCTTCGGGTGCGGCCATTCGGGACTGCTCGCCCAGGAGATCTTCTACCGCTCTGGCGGGCTGATGCTGGTGAACTACATCCACGCGCCGGGCCAGACGCTCGACGTGCGCCCCGTGCGGATCACGAGCCACTTCGAGCGGCTCAGCGGCTACGCCTCGATACTCCTTTCCGGTCAGGACATCCAGCCCGATGACGTCCTGATCGTGATCTCAAGCTCCGGGCGCAACGCCGTACCGATCGAGGTGGCGGTGGAGGCCCGGAAGCGCGGCGCGTTTGTCATCGCCCTGACTTCCATGGCCATCGCCCGATCTGGGGTGGAGAGCCGGCACTCGAGCGGCACGCTGCTGCACGAACAGGCGGACCTGGTACTGGACAACGGGCTCGACCCAGGGGACGCGATGGTCGACCTCCCCAACTTCCCCCAACGCGTCGGGCCGCTGTCCACGGTGGTCGGCGCGGCGCTTCTCCAGGCCGTCGTCGCCCGAGCCATCGAGATCCTGGCGGAGGAGACGACCGATCTACCCGTGTACATCAACGCGAATGTGGACGGCGGCACGGAGCACAATGAGCGATGGGCCCGTCGCCTGGCAGATGAGGTGAAGCACCTTCGGGCCGGTCCGACATGACCGGGAGGTCGACGGCTGGAGGCGCTGCATGGAGCCGGGCCCACCACCACCAGACCAGGGGCCTCCGCCCGAGGCAACGGACCGGGACCGGCGATCCCTCCCGGTCGCGGTGGTGCTTGTCGCCATCCTGGTGCTGGCGACCGGGTCACTCATCGTCCGTCCTCTTCCGTCCGTGGCCGACAAGCCGATCGCGGAGGACGGATACTACGCCCTGGCCGTCGCACGGCATATCGCGCTGGGCCATGGTATCACAATCGACGGTCGGACCCCGACCAGCGGATTCCAGCCGCTCTTCACATTCCTCACGGTGCCGGCCTTCGTTCTCACCGGAGGCGACCGCCATACGTCGCTCCGTCTGGTGCTGGTGCTGCACTGGCTCTTCTTCGCCGGCACCGCCTCCCTGCTGGGCCTGATCGCGCGCGATGCCCTGACCTCACAGCCGCCGGCGCGCCGGTCGCTCTACGGCTGGCTGACCGCCTTCATGTACCTGGCTGGTGTCGGCCCCTTCCTCAACGCCTTCAACGGGCTTGAGACAGGGTGCCTGCTCTTCTGCTACGCACTGGCCTGGCGCCACTACCAGGTCCGGGGCACGGCCCGGTGGCTAGACCTCACCGCGTTGGGCGCCTTGCTCGGCGTGACGGTCCTCGCGCGCATCGATGCGGTGTTCCTGGTGGTCGCGGCCTGCCTCTACCTCGTCCTTCGGGGAGAGGGCGAGAGCAGATTCGTCATCCGGATCGCCCGCGCCGCGGTCGTGGGAATCGTCGCGTTCATTGTCTCGCTGCCCTGGTGGCTGTACAACCTCATGGTCTTCGGCTCGCTCATGCCCTCGAGCGGCGCGGCACAACAGTACTGGACCCTCTCGGGACAGCGTGCTCTGGCTGCCTTGCGGTACGGCCTGCAACTCACGATCCCCGCGATCTACACGCCCCACTTGAGCCGCTTCGATAGCCTCGCCGCTGACCTGGTCCGCGGTGGGCTAACCGTCGCGGTGGCGCTGCTCCTGTGGCACCACCGTCGGCGGGTTGCCGGGCCGGCGGGTGGCGACCGGCGCGAACGCGGCCTCGCCTTTGCGGGGATTGTCCTGGCCACCTGCCTCATGCTCGTGGCGTGGTATGCCCTGTCGTCCCACTCGACGCACTTCTACCGCCGGTACTTCGCTCCCATCTCGCTGCTGGCGCCATCGGCCCTTGGTTATCTGCTGCTGGCGGCGATCGCCCGGGCGCCGCGCGGGGCCCTCGTTCTCTGCGCCGTGGCCGGACTACCCCTTCTCGGCTCGATGGCCCTCCTGCACGGGGGGGGCCTCTGGGCCAACCGGGTCGAGCACAACCCCATGTACACCGAGCAGTTGCCACTGGTGCAGGAGTGCGTGCCCAAGGAAGCCGTGGTTGCCGCCGGTCAGTCGGGCACGCTGGGCTACTTCTGCGACCGCGTGGTGAACCTCGACGGGAAGGTCAACCGCGAGGCTCTCGACCACCAGAACGACATGTGGCACTACCTGCGTGAGCGCGGAATTCGGTGGGTCTGCGACTGGCCGCCCATCGCGGACCGCTACCTCGGCCCACGCCCTGTGGAGCGAGGGTGGCACCAGGTTGCACAGAAGGGCAGCTTCGTCCTCTGGCACCAGGAGCCGATCCCCGCAGGCGCTCCCCAGCGATAGAGGAGAGCGGTAGCCGGCGAGGAATTGTGAGCGGCACTGAGCTGCGAACGGCCAAGGCCATCGTGCCGAAGGGGGAAGCCTGATGGAAGTCAAGGGCGTATTGCACCGGATCGCGTTTGTCGATCTCGGCACCGGGGACGTGACCTACGAGGACCCCGGCGATGAGGTCTATGAGAAGTACCTCGGCGGGTATGGGCTCGGCGCCTACATCCTCTACACCCGCCAGGCAGCGGGGGTGGACCCACTCTCGCCGGCGGCCATGCTGGGCCTCTTGACCGGGCCCCTGACGGGCACGGACGCCATCACAGGGAACCGCTTCATCGCCGTGGGGAAGTCGCCCAAGACGGGGGGCTGGGGCGATGCGAACTGCGGCGGGTACTTCGGGCCGGCGCTCAAGATGGCGGGGGTCGATGGGGTGTTCTTCACCGGCCGGGCCGAGAAGCCGGTCTACGCGCTGGTCGAGGACGGCCAGGTGAGCCTGCACAGCGCGGAGGACCACTGGGGCCTGGACACCGTGGACACGGAGGCGAAGTTCCAGGAGGACCTGGGCAAGGAGGTGCGCGTCGCGTGCATCGGGCCGGTGGGCGAACGGGTGAGCCTGCTGGCCGCGATCATCAACGACGGCGGGCGCGCCGCGGGGCGCTCGGGGCTGGGCGCCGTCATGGGGTCGAAGCGGCTGAAGGCGGTCGTCGCTCGCCCGACAGGGAAGATCGAAGTGGCCGACGCCGACGCCCTGAAGGCCACGCGCAAACGGGTGCTGGACGAGTACTACAAAGAGGGCAACCCGGCCTACGAGCTCTTCAGCAACTACGGCACCTGTGGGATCACGGCGGGGTCCGTGCGAACGGGGGATGCGCCCATCAGGAACTGGACGGGAACGGTACACGACTTCCCCGAGCCGGAGTTGATCAGCGACGACGCGGTCATCGCCACCCAGACCCGGAAGTACGGCTGCTGGCGGTGCCCGCTCGCCTGCGGCGGCCATGTGAAGATCGAAGAGGGGCCGTATGCGGTTGAGGGCCATAAGCCGGAGTACGAGACGCTCGCCGCGTTTGGGTCCATGTGCCTCAATAGCAGCCTGGCGTCGATCTCGAAGGCGAATGACATCTGCAACCGCATGGGGATGGACACCATCGCCGCCGGGACGACCGTGGCGTTCGCGATTGAGTGCTATGATCGAGGGGTCATCACGAAGGAGGATACGGGCGGCCTGGAGCTGACCTGGGGGAACCACGAGGCCATCGTCGCCGTAACCGAACAGATGGGCAACGGCACGGGCTTCGGCGGCCAGGTGCTCGGCGATGGGATCAAGGCGGCGGTCGCGAGAATCGGGCCGGAGGCCGAGGCGGCGGCGATGCAGATCGCGGGCGAGGAGCTGCCGATGCACGACCCGCGGCTCAGCCCCGGGATCGGCTGTAGCTTCGTGATCGATGCCACGCCCGGCCGGCACACGCAGTACGGCACGTGGCTGGAGGAGGCGAACTTCATCCCGCCGGACCTGGGGCAGCCCGCCTTCCCCGGCAAGTACATCTACACGGGCAAGGGCGAGAACGGGGCCTACATCAGCAACTTCGGGCATGTGGTCAACGCCGCGGGGCTGTGCATGTTCGGGTGCACGGTGACCCCGGGCACGGCGGTGCCCGAGTTCCTGACGCACGCGATGGGGCGACCGTACACCATGGGGACGGTGCAGGAGGTCGGCGCGCGAATTGCCGCCCTTCGCACGGCGTTCAACCTCCGCGAGGGCGTGCGGAACGTCGAGCTCAAGCTGCCCAAGCGCGTGCTGGGAATCCCGCCGCTCGAGAAGGGCGATACGGCGGGCATCACCGTGGACAACCAGACCGAGATTCGCGACTACCTGATCGCGATGGGCTGGGACCCCGAGACGGGGGTGCCGGAACGGGAGACGCTGCAAGGTCTGGGGCTCGACCTTGTGATCCAGGACTTGCACGGGTAGATGCTCATGCGAGGACAGAGATGGCGGTAACCGTGAGGGTGCCGCCGCCATGGCGGAAGCACCTGGATGACCGCAGAGAGGTGGACGTCGCCGGTGCGACCGTCGCCGAGCTCCTCGCGAACCTTGCGGCCGAGTTCCCCTCGCTGAGAGAGCGCATCTACGACGGCGACGGTCGGCTCATGTCGGCCGTTGCCGTGTTCGTGAATCAGGACTCGATCGGCCGGCTGGCTGGGCTCGAGACCCCGCTTGCCGACGGAGATCGCGTGACGATCCTGATGGCGATTGCGGGGGGATAGGGCGAAAAGAGGGACGGAGCCTTTTTCTCGGTTCGCCCCCGAATCGGGGGCGAACCGAGAAAAAGGCTCCGTCCCTCTTTTCGCTACTGCTTGGCGCGATACTCGTTGATCCGGCGGGCGGCGTCTTTCATCCCCTGTTCGGGCGTCTTCGTGCCAACCCAGATGTTGTCCAGCTCATCCTGGAAGAGCGGGCGCACCTGCGCCCAGTCCGCGATGTTCGGCGGCTCCACGGCATACGAGAGTGCATCGGCGAACACCTGGCGGTGGTAGCCGACCGGGGCGTTCACGTAGGCCCCCTGCACCACCGACGTGCGCGACGGCATCTTCTCCATCGTCTGAGCCATGTACTCCTGGGCGTGCGGACTGAGCAGGAAGGCGAAGAGCTTCCAGGCCTCCTCGGGGTGCTTCGTCTGGCTGCAGATCCCGTAGTTCTCGGTGCCGAGCATCGTCGCGCGGCGTTGGCGACTGGGTAGCGGTGCGACCGCCCACTTCAGGCCCTGGTTCTCGGACGCCTCGTTGAGTGTCTGCACGTCCCAGGGGCCCGTCAGGTACATGGCGATGTTGCCCTGGGTGAACATGTCGAGTGCCTGGCTGCGCTCGTTGGTGTCGGTCGGCGGTGTGACCTTGTGGACGTAGCGGAGGTCGCGAACGAACCGCACGGCCTCGATCGCCTCGGGCGTATCGAGGAGGCACCGGGTCCGATCCTGGTTGAACACGTCCGCCCCGTTCTGCCACAGCCAGGGGTACATCCGCGCCTCCCAGAAGTCGACCACACAGCCCCAGGTCTCCGTCTTCCGGTCCTTGTTCGTGTCCCGGGTGAGCTGCTTCGCTGTCTTCAGGTAGGCGTCCCAGTCCCACGGGTTCTGCTGGTCGGGGTGCTTGACCCCGGCGCTGTCGAAGAGATCCGGGTTGTAGAAGAGCGCGTAGACCGAGGTGTACCGCGGGAGGGAGTAGAGCTTGCTCCGATAGCGGCAGAGCTTCACCAGGCGCTGATCGAAGTCCGAGAGGTCGAAGTCGGGAGTCTTCTTGATGAAAGGCTCGATGTCGAGCAGCGCGCCCTTGCTCGCGAGAGGGATGTAGTAGGCGCCATGGAGGGAGACGACGTCAGGCGCCTGGTTGCCCGAGATCAGCGCCTGTAGCTTGGCCATCGCCTCCTTGCTGCCGGGCTGGTTCTGGAGCTCGACGCTGAGGCCCGGATTGGCCTGCTGGAACTCATCGATCAGCTTCTGGTTCGCCTCCGCCTCGGGCGCTTCGGTCCAGGTGAACAGCGTGAGCTCGACGCCGGCGGCCGCCTTCTGGCTTGAGGAGGCGGTCGCGGCTGTCTTCTCCTCCTTGACCACGGTACAGCCCGCGATCAACACGAGGACCAGCAACACGATGCATGCTGCGGTGAGCCTTGCCACTCGGTTCGCTTCCCTTCTTGCGACTGCGATGCAGAACGACCGGCGCATTATAGCACCGGGCGAGGGAGGGTTCAACGGCGAGGGGCGTTGGGGTGCGACCGCAGATTGTCGGCAGTTGCCAAGAGCAAGGGAATGTGCTAGCCTCGGGTGGGGCCAACCACCCGCGGGCGAGGCCCGCGTCTGAGGCTAGCACAATGCGGG